>Ga0233444_10000315_pt1 | contig 66639 bp, 43 predicted proteins | sample SI_124_October20_6_FD_182792 | JGI IMG/M metagenome (GOLD analysis project Ga0233444, IMG submission 182792) | Seawater microbial communities from Saanich Inlet, British Columbia, Canada - SI_124_October2016_10_MG | ecosystem: Environmental > Aquatic > Marine > Inlet | place: Canada: British... | reverse complement strand
TTGGGACTATGGTTCCGGTACATTCACTCCAGGTGATGGAAGCAAGATTGTTCCTGATTCAGGAGGCGCTCTTTCACATGACGCCCCAGGTAACGACTGGGTAATTGAGTGGCAGGCACCATCAGATGACACTGGAGATATCCACTTCTCCCTAGCAGGCAATGCTGTTGATGGAAGCCAAGCACCAGATGCTGGTGATCACTGGACTACATTGTCATTTACAGTGAGTGCACCAGGAACTGCTACACCTGATGAAGACCCTAGTTTGAGAACGATTAGCGTTGGAGATTATGATTCACTTTTCGGTCAAAAAACCGATGAAGAATTAGAAGCCGAGGCTCAAGCAGAAATAGCAGAAGATTATCTTACCCAAGGTAATTTGTATTTCTGGACCACACTATCAATTCTAATCATTGCTGCAGTGATTCAAGGTGAATTTTACGAAAGAAGATTTGGAGGAGGCCCTCCATATCTCGACATGAAACTAGCCCTCCCGCAGGGTATCCGCCGTGGTGCAATGACACTCGGACTTGCAGTAGGTTTTGGATGGGCTGTTGACACTGAACTCCCCTGGGGTTACACCCTTGTGATTGCGATGTGCATGCTATGGGGGATATTCGGAGTATACCGTACAGTTGTTCAAGCACGTGCTGAAGAAAAGCCAATGGACATGGTATGATTTCCATGAATGACTTGCACCTGTCCAGTGATGACAGGAGCAGCATTCAAGCACACTTAGATGAGTTTGCCAAGAGAATCACATCGATAATCATCTTAGTTGTTATTCTAACTGGAATATGGTCACTTTCTATTGATGAGATTCTGCATCATGTCTTGTTAAGATTAGATCCGTGTTCAGATTCCTGCATTAACATATTTTCGCCAGATGAATGGGCCGGAACAAGATGGTTGAGCGCATCCCTTCTCGGATTATTTACTGCAGCACCATTTGCAATGGTGCAAGCATACACCTTTGCCAGGCCAGGATTGCTACCAAGTGAAAGGAAAGCTTTCGTTGCCTGGATGGTAATCATGTGGGGACTTGCATTATGTTCACTTGTGTTCACAGTTGCAGAATTCCTACCGTGGCTCTACGTATATGGACATTCATTCAATGATGAAACTGGAATAGTTGGAAGGTATGATGCTGCTGAGATGCTAATGATTTCGATATCAATTGCTTGGGCCATAATCCTAGTTCTTGCTGCGATGAGTGTAGTTATTATTGCAGGAATGTCGAAATTATTGTGGTCAGGTAATGCGGGCTGGTGGAGGTTGCGAATCCATAGTTTCATGTTGATGCTTCTTTGGCTGATAATACCTGATGGACTACCCGGATTATTATTCACACTTACATTCATAGCATCGGGTCTTGTTGAGGTTGCGGGGTTCAGAGCATTCAGAGCACCTATGCCGATTGGACATGGTTTGATGGATCTGTTAGATATTGAAGGTAGAACACATCGTGTACTGTATGTTGATTGCAGTTGTCATGGCACTTCTCCTAAAGTCAGCCCTCTCAAGGGAATGGGGCATGTAAGTTATGAATCAGTCTGTAGAAGCAGCAACCAACAAGATATGTTAATGGATGTTGTTAAGAGATTTAGCGCAGATAAAGTTGTATTTTCTGGCTGCGTAATCGAATCACTTCCGATAGATTATGTTGATTCACTAAGATTTCTTGGATGCGAAACACAATCACTAGATTTGGCACATCTATCTGTAATCCGAACTGATGGAAATTCCATTGATGCTGATTTAGCAATGGCTTGTGTGCAAGGTCCTTGGAGTGAATTAAGTGTGAATCAGAGGTGTAAAGAAATTCTTTCGAATTCAAAATGTGAAGCCATATATTTTGGAGATCGAATACCGTTTGGTCTCAATCTTCAACCTAACGAGGCATGGATAACAAATCCAGCTCCTTCGCTCGTTGAAACAATTGAAGAATTAGGCATCATTGTGAATCGGTTAAGCAATTGATTCATACCTTTTGACAGGGTGAATGTTTCTGATGCGACCCATAGTTGGTTGGCCAATTGCCATCTTTTTCTCGCTATTGACAGTGGGTGCATATGTCAACGGTGAGGCACTCAATGAATGGGTTGATGAGCATTCAATCACGATTGGTGAGACTGATGATGAAGGTCCTTTAGTCGGAGTTGTTGAAAATGAGAAATGGTTTGTTGTTTTAATCGACTTCCCTGACCAAAATGAAATGGAGAACTGCAACCAGCAGCGAGCATCAAATCTCCTAGATGACGCAGCTGAGGAATATATGCAACAAGGTATATCTCCAAATTCTACACTGGAAATTCAATATCATGACCGTATTGTCACTACCGACTATCCCATGACAGATTATGGACATGACGTAAATGGAGAGAACGATGTTGGCCGAAATGGAGTGAATCCTAGAATACTGGCACAAGAAGTTGTTCTGGAAATAAAGAATGAAGTCGATTGGGAAAAATTTGACTTGAATGATGATGGTTGGGTTGACCGGTTCTTACTATTACATTGCACTAAACCTCAAGAGGACGTAGGTGGCACAAATTCAAGAATTTGGTCACACTTCTCATCAATTGAAGAGATAGTCGACTTGCCTGATGACATGAAAATATCCCACTACACAATATCCAGTCAATTCTCTTCCAACAATTTTGGAACCGTTATACACGAAATGTACCATCAACTAGGGGCAGCCGATCTTTATCCAGTAGATGATGTAACTGTTAACCAAGTTTGGGAAGGTATCGGGAATTGGGACATCATGGCTAAGGGCAACAAAAATGGAAATGGTGTATGGCCAGCACTTCCTACCAGTCCTAGTATCGAATTGGTAGGCGGAATGAGGCACCAGGAATTACAACTAGACTGGTTGCCAATAACTGATTGCTTGGGCCCTGTTGTCAAAATGCAAGGCCTTTCTGAAGGCGGCACATCCCTAAAAATCCCTATTGGCGACATGGAATACATTTGGATTGAGTACAGGAGTGATTCTGGGTATGACTCTCGACTCCCCGGTAATGGGATACTAGTTTTACAGCAGGATTTGAAGGCAGGGGATGTCGAAGATAACCTTGTTAATTCACATCCAGAAAGGGCGTGGCTAATTGTAATCGAAGCAGATGGTGAACAAAACATGGTTGCTGGGAATAATCCGGGAGAATCTAGTGACCTGTTTTGGGAAAACGACACATTCGGGGCAGACGGTATAACCATCAGAAATAGAGATGGGGTACTAGTCGATTGGACGGCGAAAATCATTCTTGAAGATGATGAACCCCATGTGGAATTCTCATCTCCTGAATGTGGACACATAACAGAGATTGACCTCCCAGACTATGGCTCAGTTCTTACCATAAACGACAGTATTCCAATAGATGTTGAATGTCAAGGTATCGAATTCGACTTAGAAAGTAGTGATGGAAGAAATATAGTTGTTGAAGATGGAAATATTGTATTCCAGCAAGTTGGAACTATAGGAGTTATTGGATTGATAACTGGAACGATAACTTGTGAATCGGGAACACCAATTGATGTAAGGCATGATTTTGAGATTTTTGGAAATATCCCGGTCGAATCATTATTTACATCTAATGTTGAAATCGATGGGATTTCGCAAATTGAAATACCAATTGAGGTATATGGAGATTCATCACAGACATGGTTGATTGGAATAGATGGTCCATTGTCCAGAGTTGCAACTACAGAAGCCAGCATGAAATTATCATCTGGTTCCACCATTGTATTGGATATCGATCCAGCAGACTTGCTAACACCAGACATGATTGTCAGGGGAGAGATAATTCTAGCATCTGATTCTGGCCACAGGTACACAATTAATGTTGAATTAACAGCGGGAAGTTCGGAAAAATCAACTATTGATGAATGGACCATTCCTGCTAAACTGATACCTGTTGCGTTAGCACTTAGTACACTATGGGTGGTACTAGGAATTGACTCACCTTCCAGGAAGGTGCCTACGGATGAGCAAGAAGTTCCAATCGTCCCTCTTGAGGGCGACGACCCATCCTTTATGGACCCCTTCAGCTAATCTTACTGATAGACTAACTCCTTCCCAGTTTTTCGGTGAATCTTGTTCCATTTGGAGGAGCCAAGGTGCGTGGTCTTCATCAACAGGAGTCGAATAAACTCTCCACCGACATCCATATTTGAATCCGGGACGCATCAATAAACCTCGTGAATTTAATTCACCAAAGAGGTTTGTGACTTCATTTTCAACACCGTTAATCCAGTCTAACTCATCATTTCTAAGAAACCGGCTGGATAGGTGCTCGACACCTAATAGAGGATATTCATCCCTAGAAGCAGGTTGGATGGTTCCACTTGGGTCTATCAAACTAAGCCGATACATGGTAACATCCATTTCATCATCAATTAATGCTAATTCAGCTAGTAATCCATCCCTTGAAATCTCATGTGCCCAAGATAGAAGTTCACCCATATCCAAGTCATCGCCAGTTCTTGCCCATCTAACAACTGCTTCGGCTTCACCTCGGCTTGGGTGGGATTCACGTGGCCATCGCAGCCACTTACCATCAACAGGAACTACTTTGTCACCTCCCTCTCTAACAACGTCAAATACAACCGATTTGTATGCAAAGTTTGGATCTTGACTCATTCTCTCTTCGACCCAACCGGTGGGTAGTGGAACATGGCGGTTCCAATGGCAGAACATTACTTCCTCATCGGACAAAATAATTCCACCAGGAACCGGCTTTCCTAGTGCCGATTTTTGATGAAGACGGTTCGAGATGGGCTCGGGTAGAAACCATGAGCCATCTATTAACTCAGGTTCTGGATGATTTTTAGTGGGTGGGCTGTCACCTGCCTCACCGATAGGGCGGGTCTTCCGAACTCTTAGTTTCGGTCTTTTGCCGCCTGACATGTTGGTCGCAGAGTGACCAGTCTTATGTGCCTCCCCCTTCCTCGTAACTGCGAGGGAGAGTATGGTTGATGGCTACCTTGGCACATTAACGACAGAGGAGCGGACTCTGTTACATCTCTTTGACAACACTCTTCCTGAAGGAAATTGGGAAGCACCGAATACGATTACTCAGGCCGGAATTTCTGCGGCTGTTCATGTTCAGAGAAAGCACGTGCCACGTACTCTAAAAAAGTTGGAAAAACGTTCTGAACTAATCACTGGTCAGAGGCATGTACCAGGAGCCAGACAAAAGCGTAGAGTCTACGGGCTTACCCCTGCCGGTCGAGAACGTGCTAGTGAATTACGAGATAGAATACTATCTCAAATGGTAATCAAAGATGGAGACAAGGTACAACTCTCTTCACTACGCAAAGGCGGGCAAATGACTCTCGAATTGATATCACATGTAGATGAAGGAATGAAGTTCCATGAGAGCGCAGTAATTTCTCCAGTCTCTAATCCAGAGGGTACTGCATCGCTAGATGCCCAAGCAGGTGAAAACCTAGTGCGAAGAATGCTTGCTAGAGCTTGGGAAGATGGAAAGATAACCAAGGATGAACAACAATTAATTTCAGAAGTTGTAAATTTTGTAGGAATGCATCCAGATAGAGTTCGAAGATTATCAGATGAGGCCAGACGCGCTCAAAATGCACCGCCTCCTGAAGATGTATATCTCGACATGCTTAGACAGGCACTTGTTGATGGAGAAATAATGCATGATGAAGTCGCATTGCTAAAAACGATGCGTGAAGCATTTGGAATTGACCAGGTAACTCATGATAAATTGATGGCGGATGCCAAAATGGATCCGGTATTAGATGAAAAGACTCTAACTTACAAAGCAACATTAATCACTGCACTGGAAGATGGAATGATAACTCCAGATGAAGCAGCAATGCTCGCAACTTTGCGTGGCACATTGGACATTAGTGATGCTCGTCATGCAACACTACTGGCAGAACTTCTCGACAGAGATGATTGAAGAACAAGAAGCCCCGGAGGTAATAATATGGGAATGAGCGACGTCGAACATGAAACTCATGACAGGTTGGTAAACCTGCAAACTCAGATCAAGAATATGTCCGGTGAAGTAGTCCTAGTTGGCGACATTATGCTGGACAGATACATTCACGGCTATGCAAATAATCTGAATTCACGTGCACCAGTACCTGTTCTAAAAGAAACTCACAGGCACGAAGATGTCGGCGCAGCAGCTCACGTCGCCAGAGGTCTCGAAAACATTGGATTAGATGCAATTTTATTCGGAGTCATCGGAAATGATTTGCCAGGTGAAAGTATAATTGAAGCGCTCGAAGAAGAAGAAGTTGAATGTGACGGTATTGCCATTATTGAAGATAGAACAACCACAGTGAAAACACGCCTAATAGCAGGAAGAGAATACTTGATTTCCAATCAACAACTTGTTTTGAGGTGGGATATTGAAGACGACACTCCAATCGATCCTGAGGCCCATTCAACAATCATGGACCAAGCTGTCAAAAGAATTGTATCTTCGGATGTGTTAGTAATCTCCGACTATGGCCAAGGTGTGGTAACCGATGAAGGCGCTGCACGATTGATTAATGCAGCGAAAGTAGCAGAAGTACCAGTAATATGTGACCCTAAATTGACAGGACTACATCGAACTGCAGGTGTAGATTGGGTAATATTCCAAACTAGAGGGCTTGACTTGATGGCAAAAAGAATGGCTAGCAATGATTCATCTGAGGCTGCTAAGATTCTGATTAAAGAAAACAATTGGAGTAACCTAATGGTGCTTCAAGGTGAAAACGGAGTCACCGTTTACACCGCTAATGATGAAGTCATTTCAGCACCATGCACACTTTCTGAACCACGAGGAATGATTGGTATTATCGACGCTGCTGCTGTTGCAGTGGCTGCAGGTGTTAATTTGGGATTAACTGTAGATGATATCGCACACCTTGCGAATGCAGCCTGTGAATGTATCATGAGTGGCACACAGAAATTTACTTTGACGAGTGATGATCTTGCTAACAGACTAGGTGAAGTCGCTTGGAGTCTACAGATTTCACAGAGGTGATTGTTTGAGTTACTGGGTTCGCCCAACTACTGCAGATGTAGGAATAAGGGCTTTTGGCAAAAACCAAAACGACCTTCTCAGAGAGATTACACTAGGAATGCAATCGATTCTCTTAGCAGGTAATCAAGATGTTAACTCAATTCAGAGAAAGGTTGCAAGATGGGAAATATCCCATGAAGGAGATTTTGACATCATGATTGTTAAGTGGCTGGATGAAGTCATTTACAGAGCTGAAGTGCATGAGGAATTTTTACTTGAATGTCAGCCAATGATTCGAGATGGAATAATCGAGGCTCAAGTATCATATGTTTCCAAAGATGAAGTTGAATTAGAAGTCGAAATAAAAGCAGTGACCACCCATGAATTCGCATTCAGAGAAGTAATGCCAAAAGAAACAATTCATTCTGATTGGCCAGAAGTTCCATCATTCGAGGGCCCTGGATGGTACGGAGATGTCGTCTTTGACATCTGAGGTTGCAAGAATACCGATTAGCAGCCCAATTGGTCCAGCCATCATGCAGAATAGCAAAACGGGCATTGAGATTTGGATAGGACGTTCTGCAGCTATCATTCGCATCCAGACATACCTACCAGCAAATGTGTCCATTACGAGAAAATGTAACCACGCAAGCATGATCATTTCATCACTAGAAAATAGTTCTAATACAATCTCAGGGGTTGGCATTTGAGTAGCCAATGCCATGATAACATCAATTAAATTAGGTCCTAGCAAAACTGCGTAAGATGCAATCAGTGGAATCACACATATCCGTAAGTCACCAACTATTTTCTTAGTGACAGCATGCTGCGGGAAGAACCACATCATAATCCACATCGGCATTATGAAAATCGAAGAAAACCAAAACGTGATCAACACTATGTTATCCATTTTATCATGCCCTACTAATCGACTAGACTTACAAACCCTTGTTTAGAGAATGAAAAGAAGTGGGAATCCCGAAGGTGGACCCTCGTATCCAAAGGCCAAATCCACAAGCTTCCTCCGTCCCGTTACCCCACGGCACCCATGGCTCCAGGTAGGGCTGCTCCGTTCCCGGCCTGACCTGTTCCCCCGGTTATTCATTTCCCGACTCCTTCCGGCTTCGGTTCGTGACACCCGGGTCACGTGGGGGCGAGACATCGACGTCCGCCTATGGGAACCCATGAACCGGCTGAGCCGCTCCTCGGTGTTCGGACCGCCATTTGCGATTTGCGGAAGAGGGCACGCAAACTCCCCTCCTATCCCGGCTTGCCGTGAAGCCTAACTGTTTTGAACCCACCGAAGGTTATTCATCTGTGGCTTCTTCATATTTGGAGGGGCAACTCGTCTTGATAACATCAGCTTCAAAGACCCAAATACCGTCTTTCTGAGTCAGTATCCCTTCTGCGTAAACTGTTCTATTATCATCCAAACCATTGGATACAGAAGCATCGCTAAAATCAACCAGTAATTCTTCTGACTCGCCGTGAAGGATGAAAGTTGAAGTCTCATTATTTATTGAACCATCAAGAACTTCGCCTCTAATGGCGATTTCACGCCCTTCAAGTTCATCTGGGCTGTCCATTACCTCATCAACGCTTCTCGTAGCCTCAGGCGCCTCTAACAGCAAAGTAGCGGCTAAAGCGATTGTGAGTACACCACCGATTAGTAATAGTCTAGTTCGATGTGTGAACATGTCATGCCCTCCTTGCAAGACCTACTGCGTCCTCGATGTTGGCTATGCCGTGTGATTTCAATTTCTTATCTAAGCCATTTACAATCGATTTGATTGAGCTCGCCCCTTGAAAAACCATAGCCGAATAGATTTGAATTAAACTCGCTCCATTGATAATTTTCTCCCAAGCATCATCGGCATTTGAAATGCCACCTACACCAATTATTGGCCAGTTACCATCGGTATGATCTGCAATCAATCGTATGACTTGAGTGGAACGTTGACGCAAAGGTCGACCTGAAAGTCCACCGGTTTCAAGCATAATCCCCTCTTCCTCAGGACGTTCAATCGTCGTGTTAGTAGCAACTATACCTGCACATCCAAGCCCACGCGCCGTGTCTACAATAGAACGAATCTGCATATCTTCAAGGTCGGGTGCAATCTTAATCAAGACCGGTTTATTACCAGAGTGTTGTTGCACTGCTCCGATTATTCTTGCCAAATCTTCATCCTTCTGTAGCTCTCTAAGGTTTGGAGTATTTGGTGAAGATACGTTAATTACGAAGCCATCGACATATTCTTGGCATCGTTCAACTGTTTTGGCATAATCGAGATGAGCGTCTTCTAGAGCAGTTATTTTTGACTTCCCCACATTAAGAAACAAAGGGACACCAGGCTTCGAGGATTTAGAAAGATGACTCGACATTAACTGACTTCCAGGATTGTTGAACCCCATCCTGTTGACTAAAGCACCGTGCTTTCCAGACCTAAACATACGAGGTTTGGGGTTCCCTGATTGCTCATGTTCGGTAATACCACCAACTTCAATGAAGCCGAAACCCAAATTCTCCCAACCAGGCATTGCTTCGGCTTTTTTATCCATTCCAGCAGCAAGACCTAGAGGGTTAGGGAAATCTAACCCCATACATTTGGAGAAAACATTTCTTGGCCGATATATGACACGCAGCATCCACCTTCCGAGGAAAGTGAACGAAGTAAACCTGAGGCCTAGGAGGGCTCTTGAATGGGCCTTTTCACTATCCATGAGCGCCAGCATGGGCCGGACAAATAGAGAATATCCTAGCCCCATTGACCACTCGTTATCAAGGGCATCCTTCAAATCTTGCCCTATCGTGGGCTACAAAGTGGACATGAATGACCCCCGGTGGCCATCCCTTAGAGAGGCAGCAAGGAGATTCCTAAGAGAAGATGGTTGTATTTTGTCAGTTAATGCCACAAATACCAAAGATGCGTGGTCATTAATACAGTCAATTTCAGATCACATTCCTTCCAAAACATCACTCCCAAATGTCATCGAAGGTGATTTCCAGATAATCGGCATGGCTGATTTTGGCGCCGATGAACCAGATCTGGAGGTTTGTTGGGTACCGCTTTGTAACTGGGTGGATTTCTTTGAGCAAGTTACAGATCTTCTAGAAGCCGGATATCCGGGATGCATAGGTTGTGCAGGTCCGGGGGCTGAAGGGGAGTGGAATGAGGCCTCTCGGAGAAGACAATTTAATCGCTAAAAAAATTCCATATTTTTTACAGGTACTATAGTACCTGCTGGAAAACCACCTAATCCGAGGCTTCAAGTATCGCCGGTTTTCCCCAGCCGAAACATGCCAGTAGTAATTATCGCGGAGAAGCCAAGTGTCGCCGCAGATATTGCCAAGGTTTTGGGCGCAAGTTCGAAACAAGAAACTCATTGGCAATCTGAGGAGATCTGGGTGACATGGGCAGTCGGACATTTGCTTGAGTTGAAAACACCAGAAGAATATGATGAATCATTCAAGAATTGGAGGAAGTCAATTGACAAGCTGCCATTCATTCCAGAAAACTTTGAACTGAAACCAATTACTGGAAGAGGATCTAACAGAAAGCAACTAACTGCGATTAAGAAGATGATTTCTGGAAAAGACTGTACTGAAGTAGTGAATGCATGTGACGCTGCTAGAGAAGGAGAATTAATTTTCAGGAGAATCATTCAATACTCTAAAGTTAAATCCCCTATGAGTCGTATGTGGTTACAATCGCTAACTACAGATGCGATTCAAACCGCATGGGATAATAGAGCATCTTCAGATGATTACTCTCCTTTACGAGACGCTGCTGTGTCACGGGCAGAAGCCGATTGGATTATCGGAATGAATGGCTCAAGAGTTGCTGCAACTTTCCTAAGAACAAGTCGTAATGACAAGAAGTCATTGTCGCTAGGTCGTGTACAAACGGCGACTCTGGCTATGATTGTGGAGCACGAACTTGAAGTTCTTTCTCACAATCCAGAACCGTTTTGGGAATTAGAAGGTGAATTTGAAAGTGGTGCAGCAAAATGGTCTGCAAGATGGGAACGTTCAGGCCACAAAGACGATCCAGAATTCCCTGAACTCAAGGCCCATAGAATCATGGAAAAGAGCGAGAAAGAACTTCTGGAAGAGGTACTAAAATCTGAAAGTGATTTTGAAGTATCTCAGAATGACAGGAATTCAACAGAAAAGCCACCTCTCAACTTTGACCTGACCAGTTTACAGAGAGAAGCAAACAATATGTGGTCATGGGCAGCAAAAAGAACACTATCTATTGCCCAAGAATTGTATGATACGCACAAATTAACCACCTACCCAAGAACAGACTCCAGGCACCTTCCAGAAGACATGATGGAGTCTATCTCGAAGACCATTAGACAGCTTGGCGCTCAAGACAAATTGAATTCTCACTCGCAAAGATTGATCGATGATGGTCTAAAGAATGTGAAAAGAAATTTTGACAATTCAAAGGTATCGGATCACTTCGCCATTATACCAACCGGCAAAATCCCTCCTAGTAATTTAGGCGCAGATGCGGCAAAGTTGTATGACTTGATTGCCAGGCAATTTTTGGCTTCTTTCCATCCTGAATCTGTTTGGAAAGTAGAAAAGCGAACCGCAACAAAAGATGGGCAGAACTTCATCAAAGAAGCAAGAAGCATAACTACTGAAGGATGGAGAGCAGTTCGTCCTAAGAATCAAAATCTACCTGATGGCTGGGGTACAATACCATCAAACCCTGCTCCTGCAAAATTAGAATCTCATGAGTTTAAAGAACAAAAGACGAAACCTGTTGGCAGACTAAAGGAAGCCGGATTGTTACGATTAATGGAACACGCTGGTAAGAAAATCGAAGATGAAGACATGGCTGCTGCAATGAAAGGAAAGGGTCTTGGAACTCCAGCAACTAGGGCAGATACAATTGAGAAATTGATTTCTCGAGAATTCATTGGTAGAGGAAAGGGGGGTTCACTAAGAGCAACAGCCCATGGAATCAAAATGATAGATATTCTCCGTAGAATCCCAGTGGAATGGATTACTTCTGCTGAGTTAACAGGTGACATGGAATCTAAACTTGACGGAGTTCAAAAAGGAACACACAAGAGAGACTCATACATGGGAACTATCAGGGAAATTGTTCAAGAGATGGTCGACAAGATTAGAGATCACGACCGTTCAGAACTATATGCAAAGGATGCACCACTCGGCAGTTGTCCACTGTGTGCAGCAAATATTGGAGAAACTGTACTATCTTACATCTGTGAAAAGAACGAAGGAAGGGACAAAGGTTGCTCCTTCGTAATGTGGAAAGATGCTAGTGGTCGTTGGTTTGACAGGAATACAACTACAAGACTGCTAGAAAACAAAACCATTGAGAAACTACATGGGTTCTTTTCTAGAGATGGCAGTCCATACGAAGTTTCAGTAAGCATTGGTGATGATGGAAAGGTAAACATTGCAGGTAGCAATGCAGAAACAACATCTTCCGATGATGAGGAACTTTGCCCATGTCCAAAATGTGACCAAGGTGTAATTAGAATTGGCGAAAAGGCATATGCTTGTGATAACGGTGAATGTAAATTCAGAGGGCTTGGAAAGAACATTTGTAAACGTGACATCTCTGTAGTTGAAGCTAAGAAAATATTGACAGAAGGAAAGTCAGAACTTATCGATGACTTCACTTCAAAGCGAGGCAAACCATTCCCTGCATACCTTGTATTGGAAGCAAACAAGGTAGGATTTGAGTTCCCCCCAAGAGCACCTGCTGCAGATGCTACTAGATTCCCAGTTGTTGAAGGAATAGTAGCAATGTGTACAAAACACAATGTTGGAATAATTGAAACTGAGACTCATTACCAATCAGAGCCAAACTCTGAAGGATGTAAAATATCGATAATGCGAGAAGTTAGCAAGAGAGCAATAACACGTGAAGAGGCCAAAGAACTTGTAGAAAAGAAGAAGGTTGGGCCGTTTGAAGACTTCACTTCAAAAGCAGGCAAACCATTTACTGCAACTCTTTACTTCAAGGGTAATGAATCGGTAGGATATCGCTTCGCTAAGAGATAATTTGGCACAACCTTGACAATATAGAGGCTGACAGTACCACCTGATGTACCAAGTTGTTATCATCGGCGCCGGCCCAGTCGGCGGGCGTTTAGCAACTGAATTGGCATCCCGTGGAGTTTCAACATTAATGGTTGAAGAGCACGCTGAGATTGGACGTCCATTCCAATGTGCAGGACTTGTTAATCCCCCTGCTATGGAAAGAGTGAATTTACAAGAAACAATACTACAGAACGTTGACGGGGCCCTCATCCACTCTCCATCAGGGATAATGGTACCAGTTGGCAAAGATGGCCATACAAGAACTCACGTAGTTTGTCGTAAGAGATTCGATCAAGGTGTTGTTGCACAAGCTATGGAAGCAGGTGCACATCTGTGGTTGATGTCAAAACCAATAGAAGCTGAAGTCAAGGAAGATTACGTTGAACTTAAAATTGAACGTGAAGGTGAAATTATTGACATCCAATGTGATTTGCTAATTGGAGCAGATGGTGCACATTCTTGGACTCGTAGACACTTCAAGATGGGCCGTCCAAAAGAGATGATGATAGGTTTCCAGGCTGATGTAAGTGGATTGTCTGGGAAAGATAATTGGCTGGAGATGTATACAGGTAGAGATGTCGCCCCTGGACTTTTTGCTTGGGTAATACCGACTGGTGATAACACTCACAGAATCGGAGTTTGGTCACGACCACAAGACCTTGAAGGAAGGAGCATGGAGCAATGTTATGATGCACTTATCCAACATCCATTATGGAAAGAAAGATTCGCAGATGTAAAAGAAATTGCACGCTATTGTGGCCCGGTCCCTTGTGGAGTTATCAAGAAACCATTCAAGAACCGAGTTATGGTAATAGGAGATGCAGCAGGCATGGCTAAACCCACGACAGGAGGGGGGATTGGACCTGGCTTTAGGCAAGTAGATGCAATCATTGAAAACCTAGTCAAGGCTATCGAAAAGGGAAGATTACGCTCAAGTGATTTGGCTACTGTTTGTAAGCCATTCAAGGCATTTAGGAAAGAACAAGACAGGGCACGAGCTCTACGTGATTTGATAGTTACAATTCCTGATGATGAAGAATTAGATTCACATTTCAGAATGTTCAACCGTCCTGAAATATTAGACTTAATTAATCTTGAAGGTGACATCGAACATCCGGTGCCCCTAGGAATGACATTACTGCGCAAAGTACCTGAATTTAGGAAATTAGCAGTCAAGGCTGGATTCAAATTATTGTTTGCATAGGGTGAGGAAATGGTTAGTGTTAAACATCGAATCAGATATCCTCCTTTTGAATCTGCAAAATTGAATGCAGAACATATCCCGATTGTTGAACATTCATTTGAAATTGAAGGCCCGGTGATTCCACCATTCAGACTGGGGAATGAGGATTCTTGGCTAGTCGAGAGAGTGATTGAAGGCGAATATGAGAAGGACTCTAATTATCATGGAGATAAGCCTCAGATCATTGAAAAGCAGCGCACTGGGTGGTACTTGATTCCTCACCCGATACACGCTAAAGTTCGTAATTATATCAACGGAGTCGTAATAGTTCTTCTTTTGTGCTTGTTCTATCTATTTACTACACCTATTCAATCATCACTAGGAATTACAACATTTGGCACTGGAAAGGTTAGGTTTGGATTGCTAGACTATCCGATACTAGCAGTGATTATTGTACCAATGATGGTAGCACCAATTATGTTACGTGTTGCTGCAAACCTAGGAGATTTACGAAGACAGCGTTTATTCCTTTCAAATGCACCTAAGAATCCTAAGATAACAATTGAGGATGTGAAGAGTGGTAAAAACCTCGTAGGCAAAATTGTAATCGATAATCCACAAGAAGATTGGGTCGGTATGAAACTATCTTGGCGCGTTGGGATTTTACCGCCAGCTAGGCATAAAATATTCTCAGCACTTGGCCGTGATAAAGATGGTCAGCCCCCTCCTGGACTTACAACACCATTACCACACCATTGGGAAGAAGGACTAGATGATGGAACTGGCATGGGTGAAGATGCCCCTATGGAAAGACATGATGCACCAGGTGGAGTGTTCTTGCGCCCAATGCGAATAATGGGCTCAGGTTCCTCTCAATTGTTGGAAATAAATGGTGGCGAATTTGAATTACAAAGGCCAGATGGAGACTGGCCAGGTACTGTATATGGTGACTTATTGAGAGTTCATTGGGAATTGATTGTGAACATTGAAAGGACCAAAGGCGGACCACTACTATGGGTTGAACCTCTAATTGTATCACACCATGATCAAGCAGTAATTAATGAGGATATTTTGATTTCAGATGGCCGCACTGAAAGTGACACATTGTGATGAAAGGTTTCATGTGCTTACCGCATAGTGTATGTTCATGGAGAGCAAGCCACTTAGTGCAGTAATCCTAACTTTGATCATGGTTTTATCTGGGTGTTTAGGTACGGATAGTGACGTTGAAGATACTGATAATGTGAATGAGGATGTGCCACAAGATGTTAACGCATCTCTTTCATTCCAAGAGATCAATGCTGGATTCACTGTTGGAGAGGTTGTAATCATTGAAGCGTTGGTAGAAATTACGCCGAATGATTTGTCTGCAGAGTATGAATATGACCTTATTAGTTCTCGTGGAATTGAAAATGTCGAAAGTAGTTTCACAGAGACTCAGGACGGAATTAGCTTGATATTTGTCCCAAACATTCCAGGTACATGGGTCGTGAATGTCAGATTAATTGTTGAAGGACTTGATGATTCAATAAAATATCAAATGACTTTTACAATACAAGTCCCTGATGAAGGAGACACGATTATTTCCATAGTCCCCATAATAGAAATTGAAAATCCGACCCCACTTACTATCGCTGGCAAAGTTATTCATTCTAACGTATCTTCTTGTCTCGTAAACATAGGAGAACAAAAGATAGTTTCACCAAACGAGTTTGGAGAGTTTTCATACTCATACCAACCTTTAGAGATTGAAGAATCTTTCAACTTGACAGTTAGTGCTGTTTGTGGAGAGTACACAAGTTCAACAGATTCTCGCAATGTAAGAATAATCCTTCTATCAAGCGATGATAATGATGGAGATGGGGTTCCTGATGATGCTGATTCATGCCCGAATGGATATGGAGAAGACGAAGGATGGGTCCCTAACGAAATTACAGACCGTGACGGAGATGGTTGTCATGACTATGAGGAAGACTTGGATGATGACAATGACCTCATTCCAGATATTGATGATGATTGCGCATCGGAAATAGGGTGGATTAGTAATGCAGAAAACGATTATGACCGTGATGGTTGCTCCGATTCAACAGAGGATGATGATGATGACAATGATGGAGTCTATGACACATTTGACTCATGCCCCGTTGGGGAAATAGGATGGGAATCAAAACCCTATACAGATTGGGATGCAGATGGATGTAGAGACCTTTCAGAGGACCTAGATGACGACAATGATCAAGTAAACGACACCGATGATTCATGCTGGAGAGGTATCTCAAATTGGTATAGCAATTCTGAATTCGATTATGATGGTGATGGATGTCAAGACTCATCTGAAGATGATGATGATGATTCAGACGGAGTAAATGATGTAAATGAAACAGGTGTGATTCTTGATGAATGTCCAAGATCTCCACTTAATGCTCAAGACATTGATGAAAGGGGTTGCGACTCAACAGAAAGGGACACTGATGCTGATGGTGTAATGGACTCTGATGACTATTGCCCTGGAACACCAATCGGGAATATTGTGAACTTGGTTGGATGTGCAGACATAGATGGTGATGGCGTATTCTCCAATGTCGACAATTGTTCAGAAACAGAACCGAAGTGGACACCAGATAATGCAGGTTGTGCTGTTTACCAACTTCCAGTGGATTGGAAAGAAACCGGCCATGGTAATGGCCGAATGGACACTGTGGCTCACTTCTCAGTTCCAACATTAGATGGAACATGGTCATTTAGAAATGAGTGGAACGGTGAAGATGTATACATATTTTTATTCAAATATACAGGTAGTTCAGGAAATGGAAATAGTGCAGACTGGACTAAGAGCCCGGGTTCAATGATAAGGCAGTTGCCAGATAATGCACACTTATTCTATGGTTCATTCGACAATTCATACCATAACGATGTAATTGGAAGACAAAATGCTGTTCAAAATGCTTTGAATCCAGATGAAGAACTGAAGTGGCAAGACAGGATTCACTACATAGATCAAGACATGTCGACAGCAGGTGGAGGATTAGGGGACTTAATTGGAAACTGGAATTCTTTTTATTATGGAATAGATAGATTCCAGAGAGCAAGAGAAATCGGCTCTATTTACGCATGGACAAGTTCATCCAATGACATCACTCATTGGGCATATGAAGCCCGAATGTACAATTATGAATATCCTACCGAAGTCAGAGAAAATGATCCAAACGTGCATTCTGTAACCATAATTGATGAAACATGGCACAGCGGCGGCTGGCAAGGAGGTTACACTTCGACATACCAGGATATTAACATTAATCTCCCAAATAATATCACTACTTATGACACACTAGAGGTCTTCCATGAGCATGCTTGTGAAGATAGAAGGAATCGTTATTCCAATAGTGATGGAAGCTACGGTGGTTGCCATGAATGGGATTACTTAGCATACATGAAAATATGTAATCGTGACAATTCAAGTGTTTGTGGAACAGAATACATGCGTTGGATTACAACATATGGAAGAGAAGGTCGTTGGCTAACAGATATCACCCCATACATGTTCATGTTGGAGGATAATGATGTTAGGACTTTCAAGTATCAAGGTGCAAATAAGGGACTGATGACGATTAAGTTGCTATTCTCAGACTGGGATGTTGGTGAAAGAAGCAGCAGTGGAGAACAGGTGTTTACTGGCGGACAATTCAAGGGACAATACAACAATGAATCGCAGTATAAACGACAACACAATTTTACTGCATTAACCGATTACCACCATGTGAAAATTGTTGCCACAATTACAGGACATGGATTTGATCAGGACCAAGCAAATTGTGCTGAATTCTGTGACCATGAACACCATTACTACCTAAATGGAAACCACGCCTACGAATGGCACCCCATTATTGGCGATAGTCAAGGCTGTGAGAAATTAGTCGATGACGGAGTAGTGGCAAATCAATACGGAACATGGCCATATGGCAGAGCGGGTTGGTGTGCAGGGCAGGATGTTAAACAGTGGACATATGATATCACAGACTGGGTAGATAATTCATCTACTAATAATTTACAATACAAAGGATTGTTCAATGGTCAAGAGTATGTTCCACAGGATACTAACGGTGGAAGCCGTGAGATTAGAGCCAACATTTGGTTGGTGTGGTACGATCAAAATTGAGACGGAGGCGGAGCTGCTAATTGTTCACGATTGGTCAGTGGAGAAGGAGTTTCAAGTATATCATACCTTGAATTTCTTCGACGTGGCCTGAACCCTGCTCTTACAATTGCATCTTGCAATTCGATTTCACTAGCTTCCATCTTTTCAGTACCAGAAGCCGACACTACATTTTCTTCCATCATAGTAGAACCTGCATCATCCGCCCCGCCCAATAATGCCATCTGTGCGATGGATAATCCCATTGTAGGCCATGATGCCTGTATGTGCAGTATATTGTCGAGGAATAGACGTGATACGGCAATATGACGAAGATATTCGCTTGGACCAGCACCTAGTTCAAACTTGTTTCTTCCTTTGTTCCTTTTGCCATAGGTATTGTTTTCCAATTGTACAGGCCAAGCTATGAAGGATGTGAAACCATTCGAGTATTTTTCTATGCTTTCATCTTGAAGTTCACGAATCCTTCTCATGTGTTCGATTCTATCTTCAAAGACTTCGCCAAAACCAAAAACGTTTGTAGCACTGGTTATCAAACCAAGAGATTGGGCCTCTGACATCACCCTGAGCCAATTAGCAGGAGCTCCTTTTTTCGGAGAAACATCTTTCCTTACATCATCGACAAGCATTTCTGCACCACCTCCTGGTAGTCCATGCATACCTGCATCCTTCAACTTTTGAAGAACCTCAAGGGTAGATGACTCAGTAACTTCAGCAATACCTTCAATCTCTATAGGAGAAAAACAATCCAAATCTATTGTTGGGTGCAATTCTCGCAATGACTGAATTAAATTAGTGTAATAATCAATACCAAGTTCAGGGTTTACTCCACCTTGCATTAGAATTCTAGTACCTTCAATCTCCTCTAACTTGCTAACTCTATCACTAATTTCAGCGATAGTTTGAGTATAAGTTTCTTCATGACCGGGTGGACGGTAAAATGAACAGAATTGACAATTTATCGTGCATATATTTGTGTAGTTGATATTACGATCTATCAGGTAAGTGACTTCCTCATTCCCGTTAATCTCTATGCGACGTTGATTTGCTGCATTGCGAAGTGCGTGAAGAGGAGCATCACGATACAAGACAACTGCATCTTCTGGTGACAAACGGTCACCACTTGTCATGTGAGATGTCAGAATATCGTTCCAAGACATAGTTACCACTCATGCGGTTCCTACAATGGATTCGATATTATCAATTGTTTTCGGGCAGTCGCTGGATAATACATCTGGACCGTCTTTTGTGACGAGTACATCATCCTCGATTCTTATTCCAATGTTAGCATATCTTTCAGGACAATCCACATCTGGTCTCCATGCCCCAAAGTATAGCCCAGGTTCAACAGTTAGAACCATTCCTTCTTCGAGTAACCTAGCTTCGCCGTCAGGGCGATAGATTCCAACATCATGTACATCTAAGCCTAGCCAGTGCCCAGTATTGTGCATATACCATGTATTCAATTCTCCATCTGCAGATAGTGCTTCATCTAAACCTTGTTTGATAACACCGAGTTTGATCAAACCTTCAGCAAGAACTCGCCTTGCTGCTATGTGAGGAGCGTCATATGAATTACCAATTCGGCATTCATCGATTGCGGCTAATTGAGAATCTAAAACGATTTGATAGATCTCAGCTTGTGCATCGCTAAACTTTCCATTTACTGGCCAAGAGCGAGTAATATCTGATGCATACCCCTTGTATTCACAACCAGCATCTATCAGCAATACTTCACCATCATCACAAGTGTCATCATTCACAGTGTAGTGTAGAACTGTAGCATTATCACCACTCCCAATGATACAAGGATAGGCTATTCCTGAAGTGCGACAATATTTGAATAGGCCTTCGATAATGCCTTCTAATTGCCATTCTCCAACTCCAGGCTTAGTATTAGCCATTGCTTGAATGTGAGCCTGACTTGCTATCTTTGCAGAATGTCGCATGATTGCAATCTCGCCGTCAGATTTTCTTAACCTAAGTTCGTTAATCTGGAAAGATGGATCCACAATACTTACAGGACCGGTTCCAAATTTTTGTCTAGCACGAGAGTTTCTTTTCATTTCATTTTCAACTAATGAATCAATATTTTCATCAACTCCCAATTTAACGAATACTCTGGAACATTGCACGAGTAATTGTGACAAATTATCCTCCAATTCGTCATGTGGATAAGCAATGTCTATTGGCCAATCTTTGACTGCTCCTACTACTCCAGGTCTACGACCTTCCCAGATTTCTTTAAGCAAATCCTTTGGCTGAACGAATAACAATGATTTCCATACTCCTTCTTCATTGAATGCACAGAATACAGCCTCTGGATCTTCCCATCCACATAGATACATCATTTCACTACTAGTTCTGTAAGGATAATGAACATCGTTCGATCTTGTAGACTCATGTGGTGCTGTGATAATTAGAAGATCGTTTGGACGGAGTTGAGAGAAAAGTCGTGCTTGTCTAGCACGAAATTCATCATTACCAATTGAAGCAGGCTCAGCGCCTACTGCCTGCAGTGAATCATCCCACATGCTTAGGCGGTGTAAGGACTGAGATTTCAGTCCTTGCCTCCTATGGAGGCATTAGAGTCATTCCATAGTTCAGATTCTGGAAGGTCAGAATCAGTGTAACCTGAAGATTCAGTTTCCGACGACTTGTTCCACTTAGGCATTGATGAAGATTCATTCTCGGTTAATCTCATTCGCTTTGTAAAAAGGACTATACCAACCAAAATTACAACGATTAGTAAAATTGCCCAAACATTGATTTTTTTATCATCAGTTTTAGAATTGGCATTAACAATTAGGTCCATTTCATGACTGTCTGTAGCACCATTATCGTCTGTAATAACCAATCGTAATTCATGAGTCCCAACTCCTAAATTGGATATCTCTAACATTTCATCATTGGAAACAAATTCATCATTGATGTACCATTCGTAAACCAGTGTTTCCTTGTCGCTACCAGTTTCATGTGCTATAGCAGAAACAATTAGATTCTCTTCTTCTGCTAATTGTATTGAATTAGGACTGGTATTTTCGATACCATCAATTGACACCTCCAATACAGGTATAATATTTTGAACTATGATCGTAACTTGTGAACTCGACATTCTTCCAACCATATCGAGTACATCAAGTTGTACAGAATAATTCCCAGATTGTTTAGGGTTTAATGTTAGTACTAAGCCATTGGTTTCTGATTGTTCAGCAACACGCATAGAACCATCTGGCTGATGGATGTACCAAACAGCCTGAAGGTTTGAACTCCAAACACCATCCCAGGAGTCACTTCCATCAACGATTATTGTGTCACCTTCAGATGCATTGCTAGGGCTAATCAGAATAGATTCAGGGTCGGTCTGGTCAACAAAGACTCTTACAGAAACATGTGGAGAAGTTCTCAGAAAACTATCTTGTAACACATATGTTAATTCCCAAGTACCGTCATAGAGTCCTAATTCTTCGGCATCGATAAGGAATGACCCAATGTGTTCATCATCTTGTAAAGTCCATGTAGCATTTGCGTCCGCTGACAATAGTTCTCCATCGCAAGCACCATTCGGTGCATGACACCAAGACAAAATGATATTCGAGTCTGCTAGAACTCCATTCGCAAGTAGCCCTAAGGTCGAAATCATTACTGGTTCATCTAAAACAATTGATGAATCGTGCTTAGGTGATAAAATAGGGTCATGAGGACCGTCTCCAATGAAAACTATTCGATTTAGAATAGCCCTTTGTAACCCATCTGGTTGACTAATTTCTAACCAGCATGTACATTCTAATCCTTGAACATCTATTGTTATCGACCAGTTCCAAACACCTAGATCAATTGGAGTTACCTCACTGAAGTACTCTCCGCTACGTAGAACACTCCACTCACCATATAGGTCATCTAAATCATACAAAATCCAGTTTGCATTTTGCGGATCAAGTGTAGTGGACCCATTTACAGCAAGTGTGCCATTTACCCATTCACCATCATCCAATGTACTAGATAAATCTCCGGGGAGAGAGGTGGATAGAGAACTGCCCGTATTCAAACACGTAGACAGAAGCAATATCGAAACCAACATTATGCTGGACTTCGTCAGAGGCCTCATCTATTCTACTCCTCGAAAGCATTACAAAGTTGGCCTTGGCCAGGGAAGCTGTTGATGTCACGAGGGTTAGTGTCCCACTTGTATTCACAATAGTTAACGTGGCCATCACCGTCTGTGTCAGTCATTCTGTCGACTCCATCAAATGGATCGAAATTGAAATAATACTCCCATCCGGTAGCCATTCCATCATCATCGTGGTCTTGGTAGAAAACTTCAGCTCCGTCTTCCCAGTCGTCACCATCACTGTCATTAGCAATTGGATTTGTTCCATTAACAAACTCTTCAAAACTAGTGTAATTTTCTAGATTGTCATAGAATGATTTTCCATCAGGAGTATCAGGGTCAATGTGACAATTGCTAGATTGTGGGTCTTCATATGAAGGACAATACTTAGCGATTAATCCTGTACGGTTTAAGCCATCCTGATCTGGGTCTTCCATCCCATCATCAATTCCATCAGCATCTGAATCCTTAAGTGCAGGATCCATAACTCCACGTGCTCCATTTGCGCTTGTTGTAGCATTGTCAACCAATCCCAGAATAAGTGCCTGTTCAGAGTACTTAACTTCCCAACCGTCTGGAAGCATGTCACCGTCAGTGTCATCGTCCACAGGGTTTGTATCCCATCTATCTGGCGCTTCTGCACCGTTTGGTAGTGTGTCGTTATCGATGTCATAAGTATCGTCCTTCATTGAACCTTCAGATGGGTCTAGTGCCCATCTTCCGTTACAATTACAAAGTGAGTTGGAAGGAACTGCGAAATTAGTCATGTTCATCTCATGAATTTCATATTTCTTTTCGAGAATAAATCCACCGAGCCAACTCTTCCATACATATCCACCAGAATCCATACCGCACTCAATCATTGAGTCGCAACCAGGGGGAAGCCATAGGTCGGTTGATACCCATAGTGAATGGGATTTCGTATTATCTTCGACGGATTCTATTTGCATCTCCCAACCATCAAGCATGCCGTCGCTATCTGTATCGTTAATCAAAGGATTCGTAGGGTTTTGATACGGCCTAGGAACGAAGAGAACTTCGTAACCATCCTTCAGTCCATCGTTATCTGTATCCGAATTGTTCGCATGGGTTAGGAAGTTGTCTAGTCCAAGAATTACTTCTTCACCATCTTCCAATCCATCGTTGTCTGTATCATACATACATGGGCTGGTGAAGTAGTCTTCACCGTACCATGAGAATCCATTCAGCGCTTCAGCTTGATCTCCTAAACCATCACCATCTGTATCTGCGTTTGAAGCATTAGAACCTGTTTCGCAGACATCATTGAATTCTTTGTAATCTGAAAGTCCATCTTCGTCAGTATCCCAAAGTCCAGGGTCTGATGTGACACGAACATTCTGAACACCACGGTTAACGACTAGTATTTCCCAGCCAATAACTTCGATTCCATCTTTCAAACCGTCTCCATCAGTATCAGGGTTTAGTGGGTCAGTAGAACGACCGTCAATAATCCCATCACCGTCTGAATCTCTAGCATTGTATTCCATGAGATTAGTGAACATTTCATCTAATTCAACAATTTCAAGCCAGACATCAAGCCTACTTTCGATTGTGTCACCTACTTCGACATTAATTGAGTAAACGTAACCTTCGACAGGGGCTACTAGAGGGATAACCTGTTGGTTACCACCAGATAATGTAATTCTTGCACGTGCAACTGTTTCGTTAACACTTACCCAGTCATCGAGTTCAACATCAATAGCGACAACTAGTGCTGCATTTTCAAGGGTAGAGAAGGTTACCAGACCATTCTTATCAGCGTCATATCCATCACGGTCTGAATCGATGTCTCCATTGGAACCATCCCTTGGATCTAGGCCGTTTGTTGCTTCCCATCCATCTGGCATTCCATCTTCATCTGTGTCAGCATGCCAAGGAGAAGTGAACTTATCATCTCCAAACGCAATAGCTACTTGATATTCCTCGATGTTATTCATTCCATCTTCATCCCAATCACCATAGCCATCTGAACTGTTAGCAGGGTCAAGCAACTGTGAAGATGCAACCGAGGTACCAGAGTATGGATGTTCTTGGATGTAAGTGAAACAGAATTCAAATCCATCCGGCATTCCATCTCCGTCAGTATCCCAGTCTGAAGGGCCATTTAACAGCCCATCTCCGTCCATGTCTTCCTTGAACCAAGCAAGTCCATTATCCATGACTTCCTGGGCGAAAGGAGCATCCCTGATAATAGGGGTAATGAGATTTAGGCCACAGTTTTGTCCAGTTGCCCTCATTACTGAGATCGTAGAATTTGAAACCTCGTGACTATCATTCAGCATATCCCCATCAGAGTCAGCCTCGGTTGGGTCTGTTCCATAATCTTCCTCCTCGAAATTGAATAATGTGTCTTCATCAGAATCCAATACTTGGTCGCAGGAATGTTGTCCAGCACCATTGGATAATGATTCCCAACTGGCCACGCCATTTTTCCCATTGAAATGATCTTTAAGAGATTGAGTCATTGCGGCATCTAATTCTACACAATCCCAGTTAGGAGAAAGAGGGTCAAACAAGGTATAGTTACCTAGCGGATGACTGACTTCTTGCTTATGGGTAACTTCCCACTTATCGTTTAGTCCATCACCATCTGTGTCGGCAAGACGAGGATTAGTACCTTCGATTACTTCGATTGAATTAATCAAGCCATCTCTGTCAGGATCTCCTTTTGGTCCGTCATCAGGGTCTGGCCATGAATCATCTTCATCCTGCTCTTCTGCGTCCTCAGAATTGGCTTCACTAGGATCATTGTCCGCATCATCTGATTCTCCGTTGTCAAGAGGGTTGAGGCCATTTTCTACTTCCCAACCGTCTTCCATACCGTCGCTATCAGTATCGTTGTCTAAGGGATCTGTCCCGTATTGAGCCTCGATTGCATCAGGTAGACCATCGTTGTCAGTGTCCATAGATTGGCCAGTATTGGAGCCATCTCCGATGATATCATCTTCTGCAGCAGCATCGAAATCACCAGCGGTTTCGCTGGTTTGGAAGAATCCGGTAGCACCTACGAAAAGTGAACCAAAAATTAGAGTTGAGACTATGGCGACATAGGCCATCTGGTTGTGTGAAACTGTCATCTTAATACTCTCCGCACGGTAATGCAAGTTACTCCACTACAGTTCTGGTCATAAACCTTCACGGTAGATGATTTGACTAAAGATTATTTTTTGTGTAGAATATCAACTTAATTCATACCTACTTTGTAGTGTAACTCTGTGCAAATTATCCTCTCTTGAAAGGTCAACTTTAACAGGTCTTCCTTCGCTACGAATCCATGCACCTGCAAGCATACCCAATGTTATTGCAGGTACTGCTACTTGGGAATAAATCAATTCGATACCACCGTTAGAATCTATTGATTTAACAGACTGAGGCTTCGATAACCCCATTGGTGAGAAAAAAGCATCACAACTTTGCATCCATCCATCGGCATCAGCAGCTAAAAATATCTCTTCACCAGCAACGAACAAATTCTTGCTGGCGATGGCCATCGAAAGAAAACCATCGTCTTCATCTGGCCATGAACCCCTTTCATCTTCTCCAATGTTAGCATTCAATCCTGCACATGAATCTTGCAAGCGTTTGAATAAACCAGATGGCAACAAATGATGACTTAATCCATCGATCCGCCACTTTTCTTCGACTTCAATACGATATGGCTCACCCATATCAAAAGACTCGACAGATTGCTTAGAGGCTGTAATTGGGTAATCAGATTTTTCTAATTGCAATACACAAGATTCAGAAGATTTCTCTTCCCACCTCATTCGATATCTTTCGGAATTGATCCGTTCTATATCTGCTTGTAATATTCCTGAAAATATCGGATTCAGCCCCACAGATTGAAAACTTGCAGGATTCAATGAAGGCGCACCCCATCCATAGATTCCCCAACGGTGAATTAAGGCGCCTAATACCTTCTTTTTTCTAAAAAAACCGGTGAAATCTAGTGAACCTGAATTAAGCAACCATTCTTCTTCATCGCATGCAGAATTCGCTAACTTCCTCCCCATGGGTGAATCAATAGTTTCCTCAAACATACGCCACCAACTATCCAATCCATCTGCTCGCCAACGAAACCAGGGATTACCAAACTTATCGATAATAAGTCCATTACGAGTAGTGAAATTGCTTTCAATGTCCGACATTAGTTGTGTGTCGAGTAGCGTTTCGGCTTCATCGATTAGTGGCATATGAATCACAGTGGGTAGCCATTAGCTTCGTCTTCATTAAAGCAATAACGAATTATTTGGTAATCAGATTTGAAATCTCTAACATCACTCTTCACAGAAGAAGGGTCTTCATTCTCAATCAAAACTCGAGCATAGAAGCGAGCCACATCTAACATTTCATCAGTACCCATCCCAACTCGAGTCAATTCCTGCACTCCCAATCGTAACCCAGATGGAGTCATGGCCTTAGTGTCGCCAGGTAGCATATTCATGTTAGTAATAATTCCCGCTTGTTCAAGTAAATCTGCTGCTTTAGCACCAGCCCCAGAGTCAAGATCTCCGTGTCTAGTAAGTACTTGATGAGAAGCAGTATATCCTCTAGATTCTGCCAATACGTCAAAACCTTCAGATGCTAATGCTGCAGCAAATGCTTGCGCATTAGCCACAGTATTCTTTGACAATTCAACTCCATATTCTTGAAATTCAGCCAATGCTACAACTTTACCTGCAACGTGGTGGAGATGATACGAAGAACAAGTTCCCGGGAATACCGCATTGTTCAATCTTCTTTGGAACTTTTCGTCTTCGCTGGAAGATAGAATAAACCCACCCTGAGGACCAGGGAATGTTTTGTGGGATGAACCTGTCATTACATCTGCTCCTTCGTGAAGGGGATCTTGAAAACATCCTCCTGCAATCAGGCCAAGAACGTGAGCACCATCGTACATTACAGTTGAACCGACTTCGTGTGCAGCATCTGCCAACTCTTGTAATGGAGTGGGGAAGAGGAAAACAGATTGTCCAAATAATGCCACTTTAGGTGCAACTTCTCGAATAAGAGCGGCTGATGCATCAATATCTGGCTCCATTCTCTCTTCGTCCCAAGGGTAAGTAGACAAATTAAGATCTCTGAGGCCAACGGCACCCATTCTGGCATGAGAAATATGACCACCATCTGCAGTCGAAACAGCTGTTATCGAATCTCCTGGTTTTGATAACGCCTTCAGCGCTGCTATGTTGGAGACTGTACCACTAGTAGACTGAATATTAGCGAATGGCACATTGAATACTTTTTTTGCCAATTCTAGCCCCAATTCTTCAATGGTATCAAAGCCACCACAGCCTTGATAATATCTCTTGAAAGGTAGACCTTCAGCGTATCTTCCGTGTAGGTCACTAGTAACTATCTTCTGTACCATAGGTGATACAATATTTTCACTTGCAATCATTCCCAAGCCTTCACGATATAATGTGCCACTAGCAGATACCGCATCCATCACGACTTGAGCATGATTCAAATTTTCAGGACTTGCATTCCAAGCGCCGTTATGGCCTACCATACAGGGTGGTTATACATTCGGCCTTTGACCCTTTTGAATCTAAATCAACTGCAAAATTAACTCGGACGGCTTGGGCCACCACGACGAGTGGCTTTTGATTGGCGTTCTGATACAATCGTATTGTGAGGAATTCCTTTGCTTTTCAAATCGGTTGACATTATGCCTTTTGAATTTCGTGAACGGCCCAGGGGTTTAGCAGCACGACCTAATTTTCGCTGGACATATTGGTCACGCCCTCGATATGCTACAGGGCCAACCAAACGCTCCATTGCTGGGATTTCAGAACCTTCTTCTTTCGGCCTCTTGAGCCACCAACCAGGAGTTAGATTTTGCAGACGGGCATCTCTCTCTCTTTTCATAGCCTTAGCTCTACGAACTAGTTTAGGACGAACCGACCTCTCACTTTCTTTAGGAATAAGTGTGGTCATCCAGCCAGGGAATCCTATGTCGTAAACAATACCGTTGATTGTCAGGAGCATACCCGATAGGAGTAAATGCGTACCTACTGGCATCTCATTTCTTTGAAGTTTTATTTTATGACGCTTAATCCTCTTTGCATATGCCACCATAGCCTTCTGGTCTCTATGCCGTATTACTCTGGATTGTTGCTTCCTGAATCTTCTCGCATTTTGATGACCCAAAATTAGGCCAAGGGATATCGCCAGACCTTCCAGCATTCCTAATTCTCCCGATGCATAAATTCCAGCCAACAACCATAGAGGAGTCAAAATACCCCAATTGACTACTTGAGAAATTATACCTGATGTGAACCTTGGAGTCATCTTCTTTTCAACAGCACTTGAGGATGCAATCAAAATATTGGCATTTAGGGCTTCATCAACACCACTTTTCAACATTAAAGCTGCAATTGGGTTAACTGGAGCATCATCAATCCATCTTCTTGATCGTTTTGTAGCAGACTTTGTCAGTGCTATTTCCAATATATCTTCGTCTTCATCAGTTTTAGGACGACCTAGTATATTCGCTAAAGCCATAACTCGAGGGTCATGGCCATCAGTCTCTTCTAACTCGTTTAGTACACTAAGAGAACTGTGCCAGTCTCCTTTGTCAACCAAACATAATGCAGCTGCGATTCTTGGCTTTGCCATCAATGGGTATTCTCGAACAAGTCTCAGAGAGATTTCCAATGCTTCCTTGTGCTGATTCTGAGCACGGAGTAACGCCACATGTGAAAGCCTAGCATTCAAAGTTAGATTGTCATTGTGCAGTGCGCCGTCGGTAGGCTGAGGACTCCAAGATCTCATCATTCGCATCAAATCATTAAGATGATCGATACAAGAGTTGTTTTCCCAATCCCAAATATCATCTTCATCAACTGAACCATTCCAAGGGTCGAACCACTCGCAAATGAAGGCCATCAATTCAGGCTCATCGTATCCTTCTGGTTGCTGTAGGTTATGCAGAGCTTCTCTGGCCGCATCTAGTCTACGACAAGCAATATGTCCTGCGGCTATTATCATACGAGCCTCATCATTATCACCGCCGGCTTGAGCAAGAACTTTCTTTCCTTCTTCAATAGCAGAAGGCCAAAGACCTCTAATGGCCATTTCAATCATCCTTGCACGACTCTTAGCCATTCTTACAATGGCTTCATCTTCTGCGATAGACCTTTGCTGGAAACGTACTAGACCATCGATATCATTTCGCAAGGCTGCCTCGTCTACAATATCGAACATCCAATTACCACCGCCGCTCAGAATAACACCCTCACGGCGCTGGTCAGGGTTCAAATCGAACTTCAAGTTCCGAAGTTGATTGAATTTAGCAACGGATAATACCCAGGTGATTAGGAAAATAGTCTGGCCTACTGCGATAAATATCCAAGTGACAAGAAGACGATTCTTCTCATCAAAACCATTTGATTCAAACCACTCGATAAACGGCATCAAATCTCCAAATTCTTTGTAACAAACCAATATTAACAGTAAAGCAGTATATCCACTGAAACCAGCAAATGCGAAGTATAGAACTCTAGCCTGTGCCTTGTCTTCAGAGCGGATTTCTCTAGGAGTCGCCAATAGTACACCACCTAGTCCACCGAATGCTTGACCTCCGAGGAATAAGTTGCGAATAAGTTCGAAAATGAATGCAAGACCGACAATTGCAATATTCAGAGAAAGATAAGCAGCTAAAATCTCGGGCAAACTCTTGAGGGCTTCCCATTCTGCAAGCAATGGGTTTTCTTGAATCTGTAAGTATACTTGGTGACCTAGAATTCCACCGTAATTCAATACTTCTTGAGCATTTTCTGGGTCATTTACCATCACATAAACTACTGTAACTATTCCATTGATAGCGGTAAGTGGCATAGTAATCAAGAAAAGTATGAGGATAAAAGCGAATGCTCTACCCACGATTCCCAATTTCTTAGCATCAATAGGATTCGGTTTGCCTAGCCATGTCCGGAATTTGCCAATCATTAGCATATTCCAAGAAGCACCCATTATTCTCCCGTAGGCCAGTATAGTTGGGCCCATGAAAACTAAGCCTGCAATTGCTAGTGCCAAGGGTTTCTGAGAATCATTGATCTCTGGAAGAAGTAAAAGGTAGGAGCCAATCGAGACAATGAAAAGACCAATTAGAGTACCTGAACGTCTAAACATCAATCTGAAAAACTTAGTTTTACCAACTCCAACTCTTCGGCCAACTAACTGGCCATTCAATGATTCCCAAGGTGAGACCACAATAGGAATTGTTACCAATACTCCCATCAGCAATAAATTAGGTAAATAGTAGACATCAGGTTCGAAAATGAGTTCTGCTATCAACAATAAAACCCCAGTCATTGCCATCATGTAGAGGGCAATACCAAAGCCAACGTTGTTGAGAGCCAGTAGTTTCTTTACACCACCTCTGCCTTTAGTCAAACTATGCACTTCGTATAGTCCATCGTCAATCTCAAAACCAACTTGTAAACCAGAAAGTTGAGTGGGTATCATCCATTTCCAAAGAATAATCGCTGTAGTGAAAGCAATTAGAAATGGGAGTGCGTGAGTTAGCGATAAATCAGATGGGTTTTCAATAGAGCCAGCACTAACTAACGGAGCCATCATCAGGCACGCAAAACATGCAAGAATTAGTCTCCTCATAAGGTGAGCCTACCGGGTTGACTTCATCACTTCTTCGCCGTTCTGTTACGTTGTAGGAACGAATCTATTCGGTCGAATGCTGTATTCAGTGTTTTTTCATCAGCCAAATATACGATCCGGATGTGTCCTGCGCCTTTCTCTGGAGAAAAACCACTCCCGTGTACTACAAGTACGTGCTCTTGGTGTAGTAATTGTAGCACGAATTCTTTGTCGTTTTTCGACCACATTTCATCAGTGAGTCTAACAAACATGTAGAAAGCCCCACCTGGTGCTTCAACTTCTAGACCGTCTATCTTAGAGATGCGATCTAGACATAATTGGCGTCTCGATTGAACCTTTGACATATGCTCGTTCATCCAATCCCTATTGCCATTCAAACCAGCTAAATATCCTAATTGGGCAGGAGTGCTAGCACACAACCTAGAGCGCAACAAACGTTCAATACCATCTCTGACATTGAGCAGCACACCACTTGGGTCGTGAATTGCAAGGTAGCCAATTCTCCACCCAGGAGCATAGTAAACCTTTGACACTCCGTTCAAAGAGAATACAGGTACATCTTCGGATAATGAAGCCACGGAAACTTGCTTTCCACTAAAATCAAGAGCGTCATAAATCTCATCAGCGACAATCATGCAATTTGGCCACTTTTTTGTAATGTTCAATAATTTCTGAATTTCATCAGCGCCAGCAACATTGCCAGTTGGATTATTTGGATTGATTAGTACTAACAATCTGACATCATCATCCATCTTAGATTCAATATCATCCAAATCAATAGCCCATCCATCATCAGATTTCAATGCGTACTCAATTGTCGTGGCACCATACATCTGAGGGTATGCCATGTAAGGAGGATAATGGGGGCCTGGTGCGAGAACTTTGTTACCTTCTTCAAGAGTTGCTGCAAAAATAATCTGTAATGCTTCTGTAACTCCGTGGCAAACATAGACATCATCACTACTACATGGCCAACCTTTTGACGATTCATCAGCAGCAATAGCTTCCCTTAAATCGGGCATACCATATGATGGAGAGTACCCATTATTACCATCCAGTAAAGCCGCACTGTAGGCTTCAACCATGTGCCTAGGAGTTGGTAAACCTGGATATGCGATTGGATCACCGATATTCAGTTTGATAATACTGTGGCCTTCTGATTCCAGTTTTGTCGCTGGTACGACTACATCTCGGATTGCGTATTCGATTGTCGAAGCCCTAGATGATACTGGAATCATTCGACTCCACCCATCCTACAGATTTCTTCATACTGCTCTTTTGAAACGGGCTGGACTGAAAGACGCTGTCCTCTCTGAACTAGTGGCATATCATCGAGAGCAGGGTTAGCCTTGATATCTACTAAACTAACCATATTCATCTCCTTAACCGCCTCAATATCAACCATCATCCACCGAGGATTATCCGGTGTTGATTTCTCATCGAAGTATTTACTATTTGAGTCCCAAGAAGTGTGATCAGGATAACCCTCTCTGCTTACTTTTGCTATTCCAGCAACATGAGGTGGCTTGGTATTGGAATGGTAAAACAGTACAATGTCTCCCAGTTTCAAATCATCACGCATCATGTTCCTAGCCTGATAGTTTCGCACTCCATCCCAATGTGTAGAACCGTCTTCGACCAATTGTGAAAATGGATAAACGTCGGGCTCGGACTTCATCAACCAGTATCGCACCATGTACACTCGTTAGGGTGGCATCCCTTAGAGTTCACCATGCGTCGCCATGGTCTGGAATAAGAGTAGCATCTACTACATCGATGTCGCCACGTGAAGCAACATGGCCTAATCCAAGTTTACGGGCCATTGAACTGGCACCACCTGTTGAGCCAATACCTAATTCCTCAAGCAGTACAAAGATTGCAGGTAGCAATATTAGAGCACTTGCTGCTGCAATCCACAGCAGTATAATTATCACCGTAATGAACGGTTTAATTTCAGGAATAGGAATTTGATATGCGGTTATCATCCCTAGAGTGGTAACTGTTGCCGCCTCGAAAAGAGACATCCCCGTACTCACTGTAGAATTACGAATAGCTTCAATTCCACCACCTAATTCACGAATACGATTCGCAATGTGAATTGAGAAATCAACCCCTACTCCTACGAGAATTGACCCAATCATGACAGTAACCAAAGACAAAGATACATCCATCTGCCACATCACCAACCATTGGAGAGCAACTGTCGCAATAACAGGGGCAGTAGTCCACATTGAAAACCGAATATCCTTGAACACAATAGCCAATGTCATTAAAGTCAAAACTATTGCAAAGCCGAGTGATGACCATTGACTTCCAACAATCATTTCATTGACTGCAATGGCTGTTGCAGCCACTCCAGTTAAATCGCCAGAGTCAATATTCCCTTTATGATTACGAGATGAGAACTCATTCACTTGAGCAACAGCATCTGAAGTTTCAGCAACTGGAACGAAAGGCATATCGACATAAATCAGATTACGGCTGTAGTCGTCAGAAATAAACAACCCTCGTGTTTCATCGGTGAGACTTGAGTAGAATACGTTTAGCAAGAATCTTTCAGCGTTTTCGTTTTCAGTCCCGTTAGCCCTTGGTGCAGTAAGTACTTCCCAGAAAGTAACGTCTTCAGAATACTTACGATTCAAATATGGTTCAAGAGCATCTTTCAGATCTTCTGGAACCAACGGATTGTCTGTTAAATTCCACAATGGCGTACCACTCAAATTCCCACCGAAACCTACTGATTTCATCAAGAAAACAATACTAACTGCTGTGGTTTGATCTATTGTATTCAACTCATTTTCTAAATCAGATATGCCTAGCAATTTCTCTACGGGCTCTGCTTCAGTAATTGGCGCATCACCAGAGATGTCACCATAAATCAACACCATTCCGACCTGGCCTGCATTGAAGTCGTTAGAGTATTGTTTCATAGTAACCACTGAAGGCTCGTTTTCTGGAGCCATACCAAGTAAATCGATATTCTCTTCAACATTCTCTTGCCCCCAAAATCCAGATACAAATATCAAGACCATGAAGAAAGCAATTACTGCTTTAGAGTACTTGATAGGAACTTGAACTACTTTTTCGAATACAGGAAGAGGTGGGTGCTTTGGTTTACGTAAATCGAGAAGTAATGTAAGATTCGGAACCATTGCCATTGTTAGAAGATACACTACAACAATACCACCTGAAAGGGCAATACCTACTGTTTCAATCGGCTTCATCGGAGTGAATGTAAGGGAAATGAATCCAATTACTGTTGTTACAGCAGATAGGAAAACTGCTCGCCCAGTAGAGGCTAATGATTGTCGGATTTTCTCGTCCTTAGTACCAGTCTCTTCCGCATATCTATTGGTTATGTGAAGACCATATGAAACTCCCAAGGCTAACAGAATCGGACCAACGATAATTACCGTCATAGTCACCTCATAACCCGTATAACCCATTATCCCAAGAGTACAGAAAACCGAACACAATGTTGGCAGACCTGCGATTACTACTACCTTGAACCCCTGTACTGGTCTCCAAGAACCAGTCTGAAGAACATCAGAGTGGAAAACGAATAGTCCAAGTGCTACCAGTACGATCGCTAGTGGGAAGATTTGCCAAAACAGTTTGAATGAAAACTCTGTCACTGCATTAGTAATTGGAACTGGACCTGTTAATGTCATGGACACACCAAGGTCTTCCCAGTTACACAAATCTGCACCAATCGGTTCTCCGTTTTGATCGAACTCACAAGGGCGCTCTTCCTTGGAGATATTATCGAGGATTTGTTGAGTTTTCTCAATTACTTCTTTGGCTGTCTTAGTTTCATCAACTGCAATAATAATTACTGCTTTATCCAAGAATCCATCGTCATCCGTATCTCTTGATAGTTTATCTAAACCAGGAGATGGTGTTCCATCATCTTCGTACATTTCGTTGACTATTGTATCGATAGTAGTCTGTGAAGGTATACTGTAATTGCCCCAAATCGGGTCAGCAAAATCAAGAATATCTTTTGCAATGTCGCCTGCATCTTGACCTACACAATTATCTTCATTAGGGGGACAAATTACTGAGACTAGCTCATCAATAAATGCGTCCTGAACTCGAGGAACACTAGAGTTGACTTCCTTTACCACAGTTGAAAGTGATAATGCATAGATTACGTCGTCAGTAGGGTCGGAAAGTCTTGGATTTAATTGATTCTCGACATACGACATCTCTTGTAATATTCTACGGTCATCTATAGGCTTCTCGGGAGAATCAATGTAAATGATCATTACATTCGTAGACCAATTTTCTTCGACTTCCCTTATTGTCTCTAGAACCGGGGAACCTTCTGGCAAGTAAACATCCAAATCTCCATTGACGTTAAGTGAAGGTTCATCTCCAGGTTTCAACGAAGTTCCATCTACGAAACCTGAGTGATATGCGAAGAAAACAGAAGCTAGAAGACAGATTGTAACCATGAAAATTGGAAATTTAGTCAGGATACCAGTTGCACCGTGCTTTTGCCATTCTCGCTGTAGTGATTTTGGAGCATCTAAAACCGCATCAAGAGCCTTGCGGGCATCCCAATCTTTCACCCTACTGCTTAGTTTTTCTTGGCCATGGCCGACTATTCGAGAAAGACGATTTTGAAGTGGAGACGTGTCTTCGCCTGACTTTGAATCATCTTTAGACATGGTGGCCCCCAGTACCCCGTCGGGTCTAGACCATTTGAAAGCATACCCATCAAGTGTTCAATTTTTAGCCATCCAATCACTTCAAAGGTAGATGCCACGACGCCGGGCCGGACCTGTGAGGATTACGCATTCAGGGCCGGTGAGCAACATGCCATCTCCTAGACTAAACGACAAACGCTGGTCAATCGACCTAGAAAAGAGAATTCAAGAAGAACACTATGCTGATGAAGAAGTATATTCTAAGCGATATGGGTTCAATCCAGATTCAGGTAAAGAGATATTTGTAATCGACACACCTCCCCCTTATCCAAGTGGAACTTGGCATATAGGTGCGGTTGCTCAATACAGCATGATTGACGTCATTGCTAGGTCTCAGAGATTGTTAGGCAAGGAAGTTAAATTCCCATGGGGAGTTGACCGTAACGGGATAAATGTTGAATTCACAGTTGAAAAGAACACTAAGAGAAAGATGAAGACATATGATCGTGCAGAATTCCTAAAGTTGTGTGAGGAAACTATTGAAGAGTTCACCCAATCCATGCGAAACACTGCTCGAAGAGTTGGATTATCAATGGATTTTGCCAACGAGTATCTAACAGATGCTCCAAACTATAGGATGGTTACTCAAACCATTTTTACAGAATTGTTCAAACGTGGAGCAATTGTAGAAGATTTGCGACCTAATATTTACGACCCTGTTGAAGGAACCACAATCGCAGATGCTGAAGTTGAGCGTTTGCAAAGAAGAACCAAACTCGTAGATGTCAAATGGCAAACAGAAGATGGCGAAGAACTGATTATTTCAACTACTCGACCAGAATTGATCTGTGCTTGCGGAATTGTTGTCGTTCACCCTGATGATGAAAGATACCAGCACTTGATTGGGAAGAAAGCAATGTTACCAATCCCTGTCGAAGGTAGAGAAATTAGTGTGGAAATCGCCACTCATCCGTCCGTGAAGAGTGAATTCGGTTCAGGCATACTGATGGTTTGTTCATTCGGTGACCAGAATGACGTTGCTGTATTCAGAGAACTGGGGCTAACGCCTTTCCAAGCAATTGATCTTGATGGATGCATGACTGATATCGCTGGCCCATTTGCTAGTATGAAAGTTTCAGAAGCACGTAAAGCTGTAATCGAATACCTCGAATCTGAAGACAAGATTCATCAGATTGTTGAGAAAGAGCAAGAAGTTCCTGTTTCAGAGAGAGGTAAGAACCCTGTTGAAATTATTTTGCTAAAAGAATGGTATGTTAGGCAGACACACATGCAAGATAGAATCAGTGAGCTCTCAGAAGAAATCGAATTCCACCCACCTAGAAACAAACAATTCCTCCTAGATTGGATGGAGAATATCTCAATCGATTGGCCAATAAGTAGGAGGCGCTGGTACCATACAGAAATTCCAATTTGGTATGCAGATAATGGTTCCAAAATTATCTGTGCACCTTCTGGAATGTATGTACAGCCATGGTGTCAATCACCACCAGAGAACAGCGAAGTATTAGACAGAGAAACTAGGGAAGTTTTAGGAACATATTCTGAGTTGAAAAATGATCTAAGTGATGTTGTGGGAGAAGAAAAGGTGTTTGATACTTGGATGGATTCTAGCAACTCAAACCTATTCGTTTCAGGTTATCTAAATGACATGGACACATTCGAAAAAGCATTCCCAACAGCGATTCGACCTCAAGGTAAAGAAATCGTTAGAACATGGCTTTATTACACCTTATTGAAGAGTGCTCTTCTATTAGATAAACCAGGATTCAAGCATGTATGGATTGACGGTTTAGGAATGGATCCGTGGGGCAGAAAGATGTCAAAATCACTGGGTAATGGGATTGATGCAGACAGCGTCCTAGAATGTGGAGCAGGTGGCAGAACTGGGTCATGGAGAGTCAAAGGCCCGGATAAGAGTGTTCAACTAAAGGCGAATAAGATTGGTTCCGAATGTTTCCGACTATGGAAAGCATGTGACGCACAAGTCGGTGATGATTTCCAAATTAACCCTGAGGAAATTGAAGCGAAATATTTCGGTGTACTAACAAAATTATTCAATGTTGCAAGATTTGCAAGCCAATTTGAAAATCCAGAAGATCTAGATACCGTCCCTGCAGATTTGTCTGTGGAAGATAGATGGATTCTAGCAGAATTTGCTAGCACCATGGAAAAGGTCGAAAAGGGTTGGGCTGAACTTGACATATACACTGCAACCCAAGCACTCAAGACCTTCGGAACTGGAGTATTACCAAGTCATTGGTTGGAAATGTCGAAGTCTAGATTGTATGATGACGACATTAACGCTGCATGGACCATACATCGAATTGTTAGAGATTTAATGGCTGCATTATCTCCTGTATGTCCATTCTTCACTCACCATATCTCAAACACACTTTATGGAGAAAGCGCAGTAGATGTTAGAGAATTCCCAGTTCGTACTCCGAATGATGACGAATTGAGGGCACTAACGAATGCTATAGAGGAGTTCAACGGTGCAACCTGGAGAACTAAGAAAGAATCTGGATTGTCACTCAATGCCCCTATTTCCGGCATTGAAATACCTGATGAACTTAGTGAATTCAAATCAATATTAACTCAGATGCACAAGTTGGAATAATCACTCATCGAAATCTAATGTCGATTGTCTCGACGAGGGCATTTCCAAATTCCCAAGCCTAAAGCCTACCAAGCGTATAGGTCTCTCAAGGTCTGCATTTTCTGCAAACAAGCCGTTTGCTAGGCGTATGAACACGGTTTCATCATCCATTGCAACAGGTATAGAACGCCCATGCGTGTGGGTTTCAAAACCTTGGTACCGTATTTTGACTTCGCCCAACCTCCCAGCAACACCCATATCTTTGGCCCGATGAATTACCTTGTTCACCAAGAGTGACAACTGTGCCAAAACTACCTCACAGTCCGTCTGGTCTACTTCGAAAGTATACTCTTTCCCTACGGATTTACGACTTCGAAGTGGACTAACATCATCACTGGATTCTCCATCAATTACTCGCATCATCCATGATGCGAACCTTTCTGAAGTGAATCTTGAAAGTGCGATCTCTCCATTTTCAGCAGCATCTGATACGGTTGTAATCCCCCATTCAGCAAGCCTTGTAGCGGTTTTGGGTCCAATTCCAGGAACTTCTCTAACTGAACGCCCATCAAAAAAAGATACAATCTCATCTGGCATTGTTCGATGAATCCCTGCCGGTTTATTCTCTTCACTCCCCATCTTTGCTAAAATGCGTGTAGGTCCAATACCGAATGACGTTGATAGCCCTAAATCATCCATTATTTTTGATTGAATTTGATGTGTCAATGCTAGTGCAGCATCCCAATCGCCGTCACAATATTCTGTGACATCCAAATAAGCCTCATCGATACTAGCTTGCTCAAAACGATCAGCAGACTCGGATAATATAGCCATGACTTTACGACTAGCACGTGAATACAATCCTCTTGTTGATTTGAGATAATGCCCATTACCATGTGGAGGACCCGGACATCTTCTCCAAGCCTCACTAATGGCCATTGCAGACCTTACACCATATTTCCTTGCAGCATAATTACAGGTTGAAACAATTCCTCTGCCCTTACCTGATTTGGGGTCAGAACCAAGGATTAACGGAATTTCCGGGTCTAGATTATGATGCAGTGTTTCAACAGATGCATAGAAAGCGTCGAGGTCACAGTGGATGATTATCCTCGACGCCATACCACAACTGCATAGTCGAAGGTTTTTGAATAACGCGAAACCAATGCTTTGATGAATAAGTTCTTCCTAAGGGTTTCATGCCTCCAATCAAACCCATACTAACCGGAGTGGTAGGGTTACTGATTCTGGCATCATTAATCGGATATTCCGGGGAGAATGTGATAGATAATGTTCCCAAACCAGATGCAGGACTATGTGGTGTAACAAAAGAAGCATATTCAGACGTTCCGGGCTCTGGTGCGCTACTCGATATTGACGTTGATGTCACATGGGATGACAACACAGTATGGATTGGAATTATTGATGTCGAGACATATGATTCTCTTGACAAATTAGGCGGCAACAGTGATGGTGAATTAGTTTCTTGTGAGAGTAAGATACAATTTATCGCCGGCGGGCCCGATTCTGGAGAGGATTCTATGTTTACCTGGGTTCCAAGTGGGGATGAGTTCCACATAATGATTGGTTCACTGGAAGAAGCTGAGGATGATGATGAAGATGACGACGATGACATCTGGCCACTTTCCGAAGAAGTGGAAGGGCTTTCATTCATTGACGAGTTCAATGTGACTGTAAATTACGATGCATCGGGTGGGTGGGGAACGATTATGCTACTGTTTATGATAGAAATTGGATTAGTATATTCCACTGCACTTAATAGACGCTAATCAGAGATATTTGCCATTGACTAAAGTGCTAGGTTGCTGACCGTTCAGACCTGATATTACTGCATCTGCAATGTCAAAACCTACTCTACGTTGGGCCTCCATTGTTGCAGCCCCAATATGCGGAGTACCGTGGAAATTGGCATGTTTCACCAATAAATTGTCATCAGAGACTGGCTCTATTTCGAATACATCCAATGCTGCACTAGTAATAACTCCACTTTCAAGAGCATCAAGTAGTGCTGATTCATCTATAATTCCACCTCTAGCGCAATTCACAATATGATTACCGCAATGAATTCCACCTTGCTTCCCAGGCATCATCTTCATACGGCTTTCATTAACAAGGTGGTGAGTCTCTTCAGTTAAATTACAGTGTACAGAAATGTGAGTACAGGTCTGGAAAAGAGTATCAACTTTCTTGTGTAAATAGGCACCTTGAGATTTGGCTACTTTAGGAGGAAGGTAAGGATCGTAAGTATGAATCTCCATCCCCAGTGTTTGAGCAACTTTAGCAACGCCCTGGGCAATTCTACCAAATCCTATTAATCCAAGGCACTTACCTGAAAGCTCCGTACCTTTCATCTGCTTTTTCTCCCATTTTCCGCCACGAAGACCACGGTCTGCTTTAGCGATATGTCGTAAAGAAGAGAGGAGGTGTCCAACTGTCAATTCAACTACAGATTGTGTAGATGCATTCGGAGCATTGACCACCATGATACCCGCTTTACCTGCCGCCTCAAGATCGATATTATCGACTCCAACACCGGCTCTACCGATAACACTTAGATTGCCACTTGCAGCGATTATTTCTGCTGATAATTTCGTGGCACTTCTGACAATAATGGCATCGAACTTATTGAGTGCACCAGAGAGTAGATCTTCATGTTCAATGAAACCAAGGACAACATCATGCCCACCTTTTTCTAGTCGCAGGACTGCTTCAGGAGCCATGCCGTCGGTAACAGCAATTCGGGCCATTAATTGGTCTACAACCTAAGCCCCTCCATGAACATTCTTGAGGGAGAGGCCTTCTCGCAGTAACATGGCCTCATCATTTGACGTTGAGAACTTGTTGTGGGCCATAGGTATTCTAGCACTTCCGTTGCTCCTTGCACTACCTGCAAAACTACTCTACCAAACTGTAATTCTTGGAGTTGGTCCTGCTGAAAGGACTTATCGTGGAACTGTTCAGAAGATTCTTGATTCTGGTATGCAAGTTGAACAATTCAGAGGGGTTTTAGACGACGAAGCGCGTCGTTTAGGAATTAAGCCTGGTAGAGCAAAACTGAATGAAACCGACCTTCTATATCCGCTTTCATTAACTCATTTTTTACTAACTCCAATGATATTCATATTACCGATTATCGGAATCATTTCACTACCCATAATCATTCTTGGCATCCCAGTATTGTACGCATTAGAAGTAATTCTAATTCGTCGAAGAGTTTTGATCAATATGATAAAGTTACTAGAAACGTGGTTTGGCAAACAGGTAATACACATTCCAGATGCAGGTTACGAGCACTGTAGTAATGATGCTAAAGTGCTGGATGGCTCGAATATTGCTGTTCATTTCCATAAAGTTCCAAGAGTAGTTTTCCTAGGTCTATTTTCTTGGTTGATAATACACTGGACTCTTAGGCTAGATTCAATAATTGTTGAGTTCGTTCTTTCCGGGCTGTTCTATATTCTGTTGCTTGGAATTGTAGGAATAATTGCAACCGCCCTGGAATCAAACCTAGTTCTGGTAGACCCAGCCAGAGGTAGAATTATTCCGATTGCGGATTGGTTGGACTCAATGCTTACTCCAATTGTAGGACTTGGTCTACTATTCTTATTGGGGAGAGATTTGATGTCAGAAGCAAGAGATGGTGGCAACACCGTTCTATTTTCTGCTACTGTGTTGATGGTATTGTACTGTGCAACAGCAGTTGGGATGACATTCCAATGGGGTTATACTTGGTGGCATGGCAAATCTGTTAGAAAACAATTCGAAGCACAAGCCATTGACAAACTAAACCCCCAGTCATATGATTTGACAAGGAACAGAGGACGTATACAATTGAATGTGCGTTGTACAATGGCAGAGAGGCTTTCCAGTGAGATAGCACCTGGAAAGAACTTGACATTCAAAGACTTAGATAATTTACCATCTGCACGTGAAGGAGTGTTGAAAAACCCGCAGAACCCTCTTGATTAATCACTCAATCCATGGGATATCATCTGGAATCTCTGCGAAAATATTAGCTGGCAATGCAGTCTTTATCTCGGAGACATAGCCAAGATTGGCAGAAGTTGATTCTTGCCAATTAGAATATTCTTCGTAAGTTTCCATTTTCAGAACTAAATTATTTTCTCGGTTCCAGCCTAGGTTTTGCATTTCAGTTTCAGGTGGGTCATGTCCTGTACAAACAAGAACTTCCCCTGTGAACCTCTCTAGAACATCCAATGCTTGCCAATGCATGTGAGTTCTACCACTGGGCAGATCGTCACGACCAACACCACCATCTCCAGTGAAAAGGAAATCTCCAGTGAAAATATACCCGTTACATTCGATAATCATCGAATCACCAGTATGACCTGGTGCATGATGGAAGTGGAAATCAATTTCACTCATGGATATTGAGGTCTCCTCATCAACATAAATTGAAACGCCCATAGATGGGGTATCGTTCCACATAACATAGTCGCAACCAGTGATTTCAGCAAGTTTGAAACATCCAGTAATATGGTCTGCATGGGTATGAGTGGCCATAGCGTATTGTAATTCCAAATCCTGCTCTTCTAGTAGTGATAAGTAATCACTAAGGTTATCCCAAACGGGGTCGATTAGCGTTGCTTTATTGCTTTCATCACACACTACGAGGTAGGTCATCGCCCACATTCCCTCGTTCAATTGCTCAACGCGCATGGCATTGGCTGATAGCCCCATTACTTCAATGGTTCACTGAAAGTAATGAATGGGTTCAAGAACCTCTGACTACCAAAGCAAGCCGAGGCATCATAATGGAGTCGTTAACTTACGCTGTTTTTGCTACTGGAATGATTGTAGCATTCTTAATTGGAAAGGGGATGAATAAAGATGATTCATCGCAAGTTCGAAGTGAATTAAGAGAGATGAACAAAGATACTCGCGACACCATACAGACAACTGTTGTTACCGTTGTAAAAGAGTTAGGTGAAGAACAGCAAAAGCATCTTTCCAAGGTAGGAGACAACATTGCTAGTCTACAAGTTTCAAATGAGAAGAAACTTGATGAAATGAGGGTAGTCGTTGATGAGAAATTACAAGAAACCCTCGATAAAAGAATCACTGAATCATTCAAGATGGTTGGAGAGAGACTTCAATCTGTGCAAACAGGACTAGGTGAAATGAAGAGTTTAGCGACAGATGTAGGTGGTCTAAAGAAAGTCCTTGCAAATGTTTCTACCAGAGGAGCGATGGGGGAATTACAGGCTGAACAGGTATTGGAAGACTTCCTAGATCACTCACAATATTCGAAAAATGTGCAGACTAATCCAAATTATAACGGTACAGTGGAATTTGCAATTAAATTGCCAGGTAATGGAGAGAAATCGATCTGGCTTCCGATTGATTGTAAATTCCCTAGAGAGGATTACGAGATACTAATCGATGCACAAAATGAAGGGGATAAAGAGAAGATTGAGAAATCAACCAAGTCACTAGTGGCTAATATCAAAGGAAAGGCCAAAGATATTCGTAGCAAGTACATCTCACCCCCAGATACAACAGATTTTGCAATTATGTTCCTAGCTACTGAAGGACTTTATGCAGAAGTTGCAAGGCAACCTGGACTAATTCAAGAACTGAGGCAAAAGCATAGAATTTCAGTATGTGGCCCAACTAACCTAATGGCTTTCATCGATAGTATGCGAATGGGTTTCAGAACACTCGCACTACAAGAAAAGGCTGTGGAAGTTTGGTCTGTTCTTGGTGATGTCAAGAACGAAATGGAAAAGTTTGGTGGTATCGTACAGAAGGCCCACAAACAAGCATTGACCGTCGCAAGCACTCTTGGAGGTGAAGGCGATGGAATGCAAAGAAGACTACGTGCCTTAGAGAGAGCACTCAAAGATGTTGAAACTCTTGATGCACCAAGTGGTAATGATGCTAAAATGCTGGAAGATTAAACAGTAAACGCACCTAGGAGCAAAACATGGAACACCCTGATGCCGTCATGTATCTCGAGCATGATGGGAAAGTTATGTTGGTCAACTCTGAAGGAGATGGCCCGCAAGTTCCAGTTATGAACAGCACAGGTGAGACTAAATATCGATTCCCAACTTCTACTGAAGTTAGAGCAATGGGCATTGAATGGGATGAAAAAAATATATTCGATATTCTAGGAATAAGAGTCACTAAGGCTCACCCATTGGTTGAATGGCCTGAACATTGGGCATGGAAAGACGACTGCATTAGCGATGATGCTGTGCATCCAATAGCTCGTGAATCGATATACCGATCTATTCATCGCCTTGTATCCAAAGTTATGATTTTAAATTCTGAAGGAAAGGTCCTAATGGGTAAAATTGAGCGTGGGCATTTTGTTGGACATTGGACTCTCCCCGGGGGATATATGGACCACGACGAGCACCCTGCAATCGGTTGCGTTAGGGAGACTGTTGAAGAGATGGGTATTGATATCGAATTGAGTGATGATGAGCCCATAGTTACTCAACGTATTTTCACAGATGAAGGGATTTCATTCGTATCATTCACGTACAAAGCCGAATGGTTAGGTGATAACTCTCAAATTAAATTAAAGGAGAATGAAATATCAGATTATGCATGGCTTACTCCAAAAGATGCTATTTCTACAGCAGTTTCGGGTTTTGATGCTGCTGCGCTCAGACACCTATGAGTTGCCTTGCAGCATCAAGTGCACCAGGTAGACCATCTGGATTAGATCCTCCACCTTGAGCGAAGGTAGGTCTTCCACCTCCACCGCCACGAATGTGAGATGAAATTCCCCTCAATATATCCACGGCATTATATTTCTCACTTGCAATAGAGTTCTCAGTAGTTGCAACCATCAACTTGCCTCCACCCTCTCGGCTTCCAAGTACGGCCAAGGTAGGTTTTGAGGAGTCTAGTGTTAGTTCCTTAAGCATCTTAGTCATTGTCTTGAGGTCGCCATCAACCTCCATGATAACAACTCTAACACCATCAACTTCGGCAATATCTTCGCCCCCACCAGATGTCCTAAGTCGGACTATTTCTGCCTCCAGTGATTCGATTTTCTTTCTCTGGTCTTTCCATTCACTGAACATACGGCTGGCCTTTGCAGGTAATTCTTCAACTGGAACTTGGAAAACATCAGCAGCATCTCTAAGAATATCTTCTTGATTACGAGCATACCTCATAGCAGCATCTCCTGCAACAATATGCAGTCTTTCTACACCGTCTTGAACTGCATTTGATCTAACGATTCTAATCTGGCCGATGCGTCCGGGTTCGTCATGATGAGTCCCCCCACATGCCTGAATATCGTGGTCAGCGATTCTTAGAATACGGATGTCACTTCCTTTCGGCGCCCCACCTTGATACAGGTCGAAGCCATATTTACGATCTGCATCTTTTCTATCGAGAGTCATTTTTTCAGTTCGAGACACATTCTGGATTACTTCGTTTGCCAAGGATTCAATCTCATCCAAATCTTGGCGCGATAAGCGCTTGTGATGGGTAATATCCAGTCGAGCAGAATCCACAGACTTGTTCGCACCTGCTTGGTAAATGTGGGGTCCTAAGAGCCTACGAGCAGCGCCTCCAACAATGTGAACTGCGGTGTGATGGTCCATTAATTGTCTTCGTCGATCCCAGTCTAATTCTCCGTGAACCATATCTCCAACTTCAAAAGGTCCTGTGGACAAGTGAATGACTAAATCGTCAACCTTTCTAGAATCTAAGATGACATTAGAGGCTGAGTCACAAGTAAGACTACCATGGTCACCCTCTTGACCTCCACCTTCTGGATAGAAGCATGTACGGTCCAATACAATTCCATGAGTTGCCCCCTCTGGTATATCATCACCTTTCAGTTCTAAACATGCTAGTACGCTAGCTTCGAAGTTTTGTTGTGATACATCTTCGTAATACAGAGGAATTGTCGCAGGAACTGAAGGTACATGTTCAACAATCGGTTTAGCAGCAACTGCCTTTGCAGCGTCTTTAGCCATGGCAGCATGCCTTTCAGCCATTTCTGCATTGAAACCTGTTCTTAGCGTGAGGTTTTTCCAACCTAAGTCATTAGCGATATTCATTACCAAATCTGGTGCAATCCCATGACTATCATTTATTGTGAATAGTATTTCATCAGGTAATTCGTCAACTCCCTGAGGTATATCTTTAATCGCTGTTTTGACAACTTGGTTCCCCTTACGAAGCATTTCATCATAGCGTTCTTCTTCACCCTTCAGAATAGTAACAAGCCCTTCTTGAGTTTGCTTCATTCGTTCTGCTGAATAATTTACATCAAGGTGATGCATTACCAAATCTGCTAAACTTAGATTGAGTTCGAGTTCATCGCGCATCCTAAGCACTCTTCTTGCTATCATTCTAGCAAGATATCCTGCTTTCGCATTCGATGGCACAAGGCCATCTCCAAGCATATTTGCCAGAGCATGCATGTGGTCAGGTATCGCATATATGCGTGAAAGCGGTTCGGTTATTGCTGTAAATAATTCCACATCAATTGAATGGCCTCGTTCTGCAAGTCTTGCCAAGAATACTTCCCGCATTCTATCTCCATCACTGCCTGCTTCGATGTTCATAATACCAAACAATCGACTCATTTCCCCTAGCAAAGAATCTAGTTCAGTTTGGTTCATATCAAAGCGCTCGGAAGAGAATCCAGCCATTTGCTTTAGCCATTCAACACTTTCAGGATATATCGCCTCATAGATTGTAGGTGTTCCAGCAGCTGCCCAACAAAACCTCTCCAAACCATATCCTGTGTCAATAATTTGCAATGGCATCTCTGAATATTTTACGCCCTTAATTTCAATTTCGCCATCGTCACTTTCGGCGAGGTTCATGAATACAAGAGTTGCAAGTTCAAGGCCTCCAACTATTACTTCAACAGCAGGACCAGCATTTCCTCCACCAGACCATGGGTTTTCGACATAGGTTACTTCAACTGGGTCAATTCCAAATGTGCCACATAGCAAATCATGACAATGCTTGACACATTCTTCCATCCAGTAAAACATTCGACCTTCATCTGGCTTGTTGAATACATGATGAGCCATCATCTCGAAAGTAGTCAGATGTCTGCCTGAGCGTCCGACTGCATCGACATCATTCAAACGAATACACGGCTGTGAAATTGCTAATGGATTTGCAGGTGGTTCGACATCACCAGATGTAACATGAGGTTGGAAATCAGCAATACTCGCGATAGTAAGGTGAATATCATCACGCCATCGTGCCAATACTGGATATGGTTGAACCCTAGTGTGCCCTCTGTTCTCGAGAAAACCAATGAATGCTTCACGCATTGAATCCTTCAATTCTCTGCCACGCATATCGTAACCCGAAATTATTGGAGCTCCAATGAATGTATATTCGTCTTCTTCTGTATCCCCACATGTATCACGGTCTGGATCACAAGTCCAAAACCAAAGACCTGTAACTCTACACTCTTGACGAGTATACCCATTATCATGGAACACTTTGAGGTCAATCGGAGGTAGACCCATATTCATCACTTGCCCTATGGGCAAATAGGCGTACCGCCAATCTAACTTCAAACCATCCCCATTTGAGGCACAGAAATGAAGAGATGGAAGCCCTCGCAGGCACATGGCCGACGGCGAATGGCGGAATCACCTCGAAGTCGAGAGTGAGGGGCTGATGCGCATTCGCAAACATTCATCGATGAAAGTTGATGCTATGATAGTTGCAGATTCTGCACACTTGGCCAAAAGTAGTGATGACCGCTCTATATCACAACTAGTGAATATCGCATCGATGCCAGGAGTAGTAGGAGAAGCTTGGGCAATGGCTGATTGGCATTATGGCTATGGATTCCCAATAGGTGGAGTTCTTGCTACTGACGTTAATTGGGGTGACGAAGGTGGATCAATATCCCCCGGCGGAGTTGGATTTGACATCAATTGTGGAGTAAGGATGGTTGCTCTTGAATGCAGCGTAGATGACATTCCCAATCTTGACCGATTAGCAGGCCGTTTGAATGGAAGAATTCCTTCTGGTGGATCGGGTAAAGGCGGACTCGACATTTCTAAAAGAGACCTCGATGAAATTATTTCAAGAGGGAGTAACGCAATGGTCGACCTCGGATTTGCTCAACAAGAAGATTTGAAAAACATAGAGTCTAATGGGGCACTCGAAACTGATCAAGGTGTTTCTGAAAGAGCAATGGCTCGTGGCCTCAAGGCATTAGGAACATTAGGTTCAGGAAACCATTTCTTAGAGTTGCAAACTGTTCAATCTGTTGAAGAAGGAAATCCTCATAATTTATTCGAAGGGCAAGTAGTTTGCATGATTCATTCAGGAAGTAGAGGATTGGGGCATCAAGTTTGTACGGACCATGTTAGAACTCTAGAAGATAAATACCGAAACCGGGATGGCGTTTGGCATAATGATGATTGGGGATTTGAAATCCAAGACAGGCAATTAGCTGCTGCTCCAATTCACAGTAGAGAAGGTCAGGAATATCTCGATGCAATGAACGGTGCTGCTAATTTTGCATTTGCAAACCGTAGCGCTTTAACTCACAGATTACGCAATGCACTAGCCGCAGAGTTTGAGGTCGACACCCGATTATTATACGATGTTAGCCACAACATTGCTAAGATTGAGGAACATGAAATAAATGGCCAGAAATGCACCTGTACAGTGCATAGAAAGGGAGCCACTAGAGCAATGCCTGGCCAACCAGTGTTAGTACCTGGCGACATGGGAACAGGTTCTTGGCTACTCGAAGGTAAGCAAGGAAATCGTGCATTCTCTTCTTCTTGCCACGGAGCAGGAAGATTACTATCTAGGTCTGAGGCAAAGAAGACTATCGATGGAAAAGCATTGAAGCGTGATTTAGAATCTAAAGGAATAAGGGTACATGCAAATACACCTAACATCATGTCAGAAGAAGCACCTGCTGCTTACAAAGATGTAGATGAAGTCATAGCATTATCAAATTCGGCTGGATTAACCAAGCCAATAGCGAGAATGTTACCACTTGCCGTAATCAAAGGCTGATCACATGCAGTAATTCATCTTAGGTTGCCCGTATGATGGAGCAGCTCCTGATGAAACACCATCTGGCTCTTCACATATTACGGAAAGTAAGGTATTTACCAATTCTTTCAGGTCGTCAACTTGCTCTTGTAAATCACGGACCCGTGCTGCGGTATCCCTGCTTTCGCTTGTAGTATTCATGCCAATCCCATCTAGGAAGACTTGCTCCCTAGTACCCAATCGTAAAAACAGGCTTTAATGGATTTCGGTACAAATACACTCAGAGGCGCGCGTTTGCCAACCTTACTTGACCAAGCGCTTGATGATTTCTTCCTTGGTACCAGAGGACGGAACACCCTCAGCGTCGGCCATTCTGGTCAAGTCTCCTATATCCAACTCCATCAACTCCGCTGTCTTTGCTGCCCTCTTTTCCTTCTTGGCCAACCTTTCCTCCTTCTGTTTCTCTATATCAGCAGGGCTCTTCTTCTTGCGCTTTACTGATTTTCTGCTCTTTTCCTCAACAGTAGGCTCGGGCTGAGTTGGCGCCTCTAGAGTTGGTAGAACCACGGTTTCGACTGTTGCTTCTTTCGTAATGTCACCTCTTCCATCAAGGGCCATAGCTACAGTCTCTACATCTTGGCTTTCTGACACAACTGTTGGAAGGTCTGGTGTTATCTTGGAAGTGATAGTATCCTCTTCATCTTCCCACTCATCATCGTCATAGAATATACTCTCATCAGAGTTGTCACGTCGCATTAATACAACGATTGCGAATGCAGCGCCGATCAATAATAGTACGAGTATAATGTTGAATACACTTAGTCCATCCAATCCGGATTTTGCATCATCCTGACTAATTACACGCGGCATGTCGGATTCTACATTCAAACCACAAGTAGCGTTATCCTGTACCGCATAACAATGTGGAAGAACCGAGTTTTCAACCCAACTATCCATACCTGTGACATTTACGTAGAGGTTCTGTTGACCTGCACCGTGCGTCTCATACAACATAGGAATAGTGTGTAATGATTGACCAGGTGAAAGAGATAGCTCCATGTCACCGTGTGATAGCCAACTTCGAGATTCGCCCATATCTTCCATTAGTGAAATCGTAACTGTTCCTGTTTTCGTCCCTAGATTGCGAACATGCACAATCACTCCAAGCTCTGTCCCTTCAACTACTTCATTACCACGAGGTGCTTTACCATCTGCAAGTGAAATTTCGATATTAGTTACTGTTACATCAAAAGAAAGAACTGTGAAGTCGGTATTCATAGCATCTATCAATGACATACCCGTTCCAGTAGCAGTATTACCTGCTCTATCGACTACGTCAATCCACCAGATTAATTCATCACCATCTTCCAGGCTTACATTGACGCCCTCGGTGAAATCGATACCTCCGACATAGGACCAACTGCCAGAGTTGTTGGAAATGTATGGTATAGGAGAACTAGATTGACCATTAGCCATGATAACGCTATTTCTCAAGAAAGCCCAATTCACTAAGAGGTCACCTTCAGGCATTCCGCCAACTTCAGTAATCTGAATTGCGAACTGCAGAACTTCCAAATCGTAGTCATCCAAAGATAATGGGACTGAAGAGAATTGGACCATTGGTGATGTTTCATCCACAGTGATCGAGGTTTGTACTTCACTACTATCTTCACCAGGTGCTGGTACACCTGTGATGTAATAATCCACAACTAGAATGTTTTCGACTAGTGACCGAGAAGGCAATATCAATCCGGCATCCCAAGTACCATTCTCGCCTACTTCAGCGTATGATTGAATTGTTTCTGAACCGTAAATGGTAGACACTGCAATTTCCAAGCCTTGTCCTGGCAGAGTCGACAACTGAGCACCAGACTTCTCGAACACCACTGTACCGGAGAAAGTCAAGTCGTCTCCTGGCTGAACATAGATATGGTTGGATGAACTTGCTGAAATCGGAGGAGTGTTATCATCCATACCATCTACAACAACTTGCAAATTATTGTCTAATTGCCATCTTATCGAGCCAAGATTAGTCATCAGCACGACCGGATTCAAGTCATCGTCATCGAAAACAACGATTCCAGGAAGTGCATACTCAGAGATTTGGTTTTCATCGAAATCCCAATCGAGAGTGAAATCCCATTCGACAAGAGAATAAGCACCTTCTTCGGTTACTCTGACATCATGTAAGGTCAGTTGAGACAATTCATCTGCATACATTGCCCCATTGCGCGGCTCCCAATTCATAACACCGACTTCATCCTCATCTGCCCCTAACAACTTTACAGTTACTAAGTCAACAGAGTTGACACCATTAGCATCATCTATATTCATCGAAAGAGTATGCATTTGCCCTGCCATCAATTGTTCATTAACAGTATTCAAACTCAAACTTGCAGAAGGAATTTCAGTTGGCGCATTGACTGCAATAATGAGAGTGGCCATATCATTGTCGACACCTGCATCTCCACCATACATCAATTGATGACCAGCATAATCAGTGCCAGTAAAGTAAACTGAGAATAGAGCGTTCAGATCCAGACCAGAAACATCGATTCCACTGTATGTTAGAGTTCTTTCACCTGAGATCCCCTCTGGTAAATTTTCGAACATTGTTTGGTACTCTGATTCATCGGCTTGACCATCGCCATTCGAGTCATCCATTACTTCCCTCCAGTAATGCATAGTTAGTTTGTCACCCAAGGCTTGGTTATCTGTAACTGTAACTTGAAGTGAAAGTGTTGATGAAGGATCCCAAGTGAACCCATCTGCCGCCAATAATCTCTGACCGTTGTTGATTTGAAGATTAGAAGCCCAAGGTGAATCACCATCAAGAAGAATGTTGACAGGGGTTGTCAAAGTTGTATCTTCAGCCCCGTTTGCTCCAGTAATCGGTCCAGCTCTGAATACATACGGAGTGATATTTGCTTGAGATGTGTCGTTAGGAAGAGTCACTAGACCTGTCCATTGACCATCTGATGTTGAATTAAGGATAACGTCAACACCATCAATATCGACTGCCACAATGAAATCATCCACATTAGGGCGCATGTCGAGAGTATTTTCGAATCTAACAGTTCCAGAAACTGAAACTTGGCTACCGGATTTAGCCCAGAATGGATATGCTGGTGAAAACATGTCAGACAAATCATGTCCGAATAGATCTGACACTTGCCAAGAATCAACTTGAAGGTCATTCTCGCTTGCCTGAGTTGCTACACCGCCAGATTGGGCTGTTGCAGGAGATAGGCCTTCACCGTTCTCATCATAACCTTGTGCAGACCAACTAATTGATTGTGAATCGTTCCAATCCCAATCAACTTCGAATAGCCAATCAACAGTTATCCTACCACCTATTTCACTAACCGAGGAGTTATTGTTTAGTTCTAACATTCCAAATCCGCTAGCCTGAGTAAATGTACCACCTGATTGAATATCGCTAAGAACAATATTGACACTGTCTCCGGAAGAATCCAAACCAATCAAGTGTATTTCGTGTATGTTTTCGTTACCTAGCAAATGATGATGCTGAGTAGTAAACCCTTGAACCAAATGGTTTGGATACCATGTTCCTGGCACATTGAATGGATGGTTTGTTATCATGTTTTCATGATATACGCCACCGTCAATAGAGACTCCACCTGCAGCGGATTGCCAAGTTAGAGGAACATCAACAATAGTTTCTAACCCATTATTTGAGTTTATTTCATGATATGTTTTGACAGTCTGGCCAAGCCCAGATACGTTCTCAAACAGATTGTAACCAATAGCGAATGAGCCAATGGTGTAGGATGTCGTAGGAGACGAGTTTAGATTAATGTCAATCATAGACCAGTTTCTTCCACTTGGGTCCACATGAGTACCAGATGCAGATAACTGTGGATTGGATATTGAAATTACAGATGTTGACCAATTGTAAGATGATAGTTGGTAGAATGAATTGCCTCCACTCGAAATTGTCAAAGGATCTGTGTCCCCACTTGGAGTAATTCCCAGAAGTAAACTGTGTATGTTTGCCGATTCTGGAATCATTACAGATAATGTATCATTGCCAACTACGCCCATGGAGTGAGATGTTGTTGTTGAATCAGTCCGAGTCTGCCATCCATATGACCCATATGAAGGAGAAGATGCGAATGACCAATCGATGACACCATCATCTGCCAAGTCTATGGAAGCATCATGTGCAGGTTGAGCGAAATTACCTCTGAAAGCTAGCGATTTAATCATAGCCCCTGGAGCCATTGATACCTTCGGGCTAACATATGTTCTCATGTCACCTAAGTTAAGCACAGAATTAGCAGTTGTAGCAGATACTGTTTGTGTTCCAACTGTAATCAGTGATGCGGTTGTCTGGGAGAAGTTCCCTGTCACCATTGCTGATGAAATCGGCCTAGAAGAATAACCTGACTGGCCAGTAATTACTTGTGTTCCGCCACCATTATTTTCCCAAGTACCATTCGATAACCGGGTGATTGAGGAAGGAATGTTCCAACCATTTCCATCACCTAAATATCTAGTCGCACCAACTGATAATTCACGAATCAGTGGAGTGTAGTACTCGTCATCTGTCCCCATCATTATTTCGATGTGAATGTCTGGATTAGCATCACGATCGATGCTTGCTAACGATAACGGCAAACTCATATTATCATGCCCATTAATGACCTGCCCAGAAGCGTCTAAAACATTCACTCCATACCAAGTATTGTTTGGAAGAACAATATCTGCATCTACGAAACCATTACCTAAATCATGTGTTGAAATTGCAGGACTAGTCCAAGACCCTTCGGTTTCGAACCAGTCGACTTCTAATCCGATATTGTCTACATACCAACCTGGTTCATTGACAGCAGAATCTCCAACCTGGCGGAATTTGAAAGACACGTTGTTACCTGACAAGTTGGAAACATCATACGCCATATCAAGCCACGGAATATTAGCAGAACTGGTGCATGAAAATGAACCCGATGCTGCCACATATTGTCGCCCATCCCATACTTCTGTTCCGCTATATGTACCCCAAGTAATCGACCCATCATACCAGTTAGTACCGTTCGCATAATTGACATACGCCTGAGTCCATGCACCGCCATTTACTGAGTAATACAGGATACCACCGTCATATGTATCTTCAGAACACATCCAATGTTTCCAAACAAATCTTGCACTTGCACCTAAAGGTACGAAGTAGTTTGGTGAGATCAAGGAATTATCAGAACTTGAATCATAATCTCCACATAGGTTAGTACCGAACCCAAGACTAGCACTCGGGAATGAAGATGGACCGTCTGTGAAAGTCGAACATAAAGATCCGAACTCCCAACCGGTTTGCCCAGCTGCATTACTTGTACTCCAACCACCAGGAGGTAGAGCAGAAGAATCTTCCAAACTGTAGGATATTGAAAGACCGCCACTTCCAATCTGCAAGAACGACCAATCATCTGCAGAGCCGCTTATTCCGTAGTGAGTGGCTGATGAGGAGGTTGAGAGTAATTTCGTATAGACTGCTGTTCCTGAATTTACAACTTTGAACCAACTTACCGACAATCCTTCTTTTGTATCCTGTGGAGTGCCGTACTGAACTGAACTATCGGTTTGGACAACGTAACGAATCTTAGAAGATGCTGTTGAACCGATCATTGAGGCAGGAATGGCGAACTCAAGTTCCACATAACCACCAGAATCATCCACAACTGTATTTCCGTTAGGAAGTGTGTATCCACTTCCAGGTATAGCACCAGTTCTTGAGCGACAAGATGTTGCTGTGGAAGTGGATGATGATGAGATATCGGTCCAAGTGGTTCCATTATTGGTTGAGAGTTCTACACAGAAATTATCGTAGCTTGAACCTTCAAGATCGAATTCCAATCTTGTAATGACTTTTGCTCCTGCTGTTGAAGCAGAGAGGTTGATTTCGCTTTCCATAGCACCTTGAGCGTTGTTGCTGTAAAAACAATTTGAAGTTGTCTGTGAGTAACACCCGTGGTGCCAAACACCAATCGAATTCCCAACATTTGTTATTTCAAAGTCATCAATGAACCATCCCGGGCGCAATGTGTTATTGCTGTCTGTCCATACTTGGAATCTGAATTGCATTTGAGATGCGTTGCTTATTCCAGTTAGATTATCAAGATTGAATGTGGAACTTGTCCATGAACTATGGTTGCCATCTCCAAACACTCCAAAACCACTACCATTCGCCCCGATTGGAACGGAAGCATTTGTTGAAATTGTGGATGGATAACCACCTGCTGGTTCAAGATAGGTCCAGTTACCATTGTCTAATTTGTACTCAACCCATGCGCCGTCTTTGACATCAAGGTGATGCCAGTGTGCGAATGTGAAATTGAAATTGCTGATCGGTTGAGGTATGCTGAATTGAGGAGCAGCCAATGCACCAGATGAACCGGAGGCAAGCGCTTGACCCGGTAAGGTTCCAGCAACTACGCCACCGTCTGCCGCTGCAGCAGGAACGAATCCATGTGCTAAAGTTCTGGTTGAGCCTGCCACTGTACCACCCAGCCCAGTAGGATTTACAGCTTCCCAAAGAGTCCCGGTTTGTGTCCAAGCCGAAGGTAGTTGCAAAGTAGCGGAATTGAATGTGTCAATATTGGAAATTGCACTATCTGGCGCCAATGACATAGCTCCATCGAATTTACCCATTAACGCATCATCGAATTGACCTGCACTGAAATTACTTGGAACATCTTCGCCAGACCAAGTGATGCCAGCCCCGTCTTCCAAGTAGCCACTTTCATCTACATGCAACCATGCATCGATTACAGTAGCATTGCCTGGAACTTCGAACGAATCTGAGATATTTCGAGTGGCACCGGCTAGGCCAGATGGACCGTTCCAAACGCTGGTTGCCGCTGCAGCAACATTGCTGAACATTAGTACTGAAAGAAAAAGCGAAAGGTAAGTTTTCCTGCTAGACATGGCTCACACTACGAACCCTACGGGTTCGATGCAACCTATGAACTCTGCGACAACAAGTCATTTCCAAAATATCGAATCTAAACTCAAATCTCACGTAAGATCGTGATGGAGCCACCAGCGAGAATTGAACTCGCGACCTCCTCATTACCAATGAGGTGCTATACCGCTAAGCCATGGTGGCGTATCCGTGGCGACCTGCCGTTGTGATATAATCGATTCGGAATTGAAACTAGTTGATTACGACCGTTTCGGTTAAACATGCGATGCTTGTCGTCGGGCTGCCGCCGAGATCGCATAGCCTGGTATTGCGCGTGACTGGAAATCACGTGTCCTTGAGACTCGGGAGTTCAAATCCCCCTCTCGGCGCTCACTATTTTGACCTATGATTACCTTTTCCCAAACTAAATTTTCACTCTACACGGCGGCAAAGTACTACCACTAACAGAACAGATAGAGTGCTGAACATTGTCAATCCAGGCAATAGGGCAGGACTTTCATCAGTATAGCCCCCTCCCCAGTCATGGTATAGTTTCACAGTTGGTCTTTCATCGCCATCTTCATAATCAGTGTATACAACGATGGTGTCTCCAGAATCAAGGTAATTATTACCATTCATATCATAATAATCGAATACCCAATTATTGCCCATTGCGTCTGTAGTTTCGCCAGATTGCATTTGAGATAAATCAAATGATACATGCAAAATAAATTCTTCTTCACCATCGTCATCATATTCTACAAAACCAAGATCTAGTCTGAATTCATCAAGATGGTTTTGGAAATTCATTTCATCTTCGATTATGAAGGAATAAGGACTCATCCCATTATAGGTGCAATAATTGCAATTGCTAGCCTCTGCAACAATTGATTGACTCTCATCTTCACCATAAGCTTGTGAACGCTTGAACCAGAATTCTGTTCCTGGTTCTTTATCCCAACCATCCCACATCTCTAGGGTTTCTGAAAGAACAAAATACAGATATTCGTCATCCATCATAACTTGTGATAGATTCGTAGTGGTTTCACATGAATCAGTTGATTCTACGTATACCGCTATTGTCTCATAACCAAGATTTGTGCATTGCAAATAGTCATTAGCGACTTGTGTATCTTCATCAATTCCGGACGTACAATCGGCTACTCCATCATTAATTGCAGCAAAAGATATCGTGGTAGTTCCTTCATCACAATAAAACATGGAGATGTGTTCTGAGACATTAAGAGATGCGGTAATGAGAGCATCATCTTCTATTCGTAAGGTATGGAAAATCGGAGTTCCAGAAGGTGCGTAAGACCCAATCCTTTTTGTCGTGCTAAAACCATTATTCCAAAAATAATCATCTTCAACATCATCTGCAAATGTGTGGATCATATCACTACTTGGATATTTGTCGCCACACCATTCTGGAAGAACGACTATTGGAGTACTTTCTATTGAGGAATTAATTTCATCCTCGCTAACAATCTGGTTTGCAGGGATATTGTAGGATAGTTCACAATTCCAAATATATTTTGACGCCTGATAGTTTGTTTCTACCAATAATGGAGATGCTGCTGGTGGATAATCATCAGACACTTCAACAGTGATTTCATCATCATCCAATATCGAAATTGATGAGACCGTATTCTCAAACTCAGCGCCGAGGCCTTCCGAATCTACTGCCTCTGCAATGAAATTAACCATCTGTAGATTTTCATCGAAGTTGATGTAAATTATTCCTTCTTCATTCGACGCAGAAATAGTTTGGTAACCATCTTCAACGGTCATTGTCCATTCTAATTCTGCGAATTCTAAATCATCTGGGAATAGTGTTTTTTGCCTACCATCTGCAAGTATTGCATCAATCTCTTCTTGAGTTACCCCCTCATCAGTACCATCTTGACAATGTACTAATCCATCGTTGACCCAATCGATTGGGATATCATATTCCTCTTCATCACAAGTAAAGTAGGGATCCATAGAGATGTCGTCACCGTTTCCTTTCTTGATTGCAGCATTTAGTAAATTGTTGGAATCTCCAATTTCATCATTAACTAAATACCACTCATCTTCAGAGTATACGTTAATTACATCTCCTTTCTGTCTCACCTGGTAATCACCATATTCCATGCCGTTTAATTTGTATTTGTATGTATAACTTATAGATTGGTCCTCGGAATCATACATTTCGATAATGGTTACTTCTGTGCTAATTGAGTCACCTTCAATCGTGGAATCGGTTTCCATTACCATTTTCACCCCATATGTTTCACCGCCAGATCTTCTATCATCAATATCTGTAATCTGAGTAAGTGCTGCACTTTCCAATTCAGTCTGTGCAGCAGGCATCACACATGAACCATCATCTTCATCGGCATCTGGATTATAATTGACAGCATCAGAGTCTGTGCAGTCTGAAATTATTTCGTCATCATCTCCAAAACATCCAGCTAAAGATGTCGAAATGAGTAAGCACGCAACTAAGGCATGTATTGGCTTCATGGTTAAGCGAAGTGGTGGCAGTCAATAAGTGCACTGATGAAGGCATAACTCAAGATGCCGACGAAGAATGACTTGCGATTAATTGATATTTTTAGACTACAAGCGCAAACTATGTCCGAACCCGTAATGAGCCCCGATGGTAAATTTATGTGGACAGGGGATGAATGGGTACCAACACCACCATCAGAAGGCAACAACATCAACATGCAAGATTCAGTTATAGGCGGAGATGTAGTAAGTAATACGGTAATCAATAACGACCCCGCTGCAGTTACTACAGCGGTTATCACAGCACTACAACAGTTGGGGTTGCTTGGAGAGAATGTTCCTTACCAAGCCCCACCTACTCCCGAAATTGAACTACCTCAATCCTTCCACGTTGGAGACCATGTTGAGTACCACAGTCCAACAAATTCTCGATGGCTAAATCGATGCAGAGTTGTAGCGATTAATGATGATGGAACCTACAAAGTTGAGGTTCCAAAAGACACAATGATTGAAACTAAATTAGCCGTTATAATTGGGACATCCCCCGGATCCATTCGCCCGGCCAGCATACCCTTCAAATCAGGGGATAGAGTGTTCGTTAATTGGAAAAACCATGGCCACTATTTCCCTGGAAAAATCGCCAGTGAGAATGCAGATTTTACATTTAACATCCATTTTGATGATGGAGATGTAGAGTATAATGTCGAATGGGGAAGAATTGAACCTCTGATTGAAGAATCCAAAGAAGTTCAAGATTATATCGAAAACGATTCTGAGGAGGAAAGAGAACTTATCGAATCATTCCAGATTTTTGATACAGATAATAGCGGCAAAATATCTGCAAGAGAATATTTCAGAATCCTTACTGAAATGGGTGATAATCCAATATCAATAGATGATGTGATGCAAGAATTTAGCGAAATGGGAATTGGATTGGATTCAGAGATTGACTATCGATCTCTTGCTAAATTGATGATTGGTTCTGAAGATTCTGAGTTAGTGCAACTAAAACCTGAAGTCGTTATTCGTGATGCTATAATTTCCGATGGAATACTAAGAGGCTATGCATATGCTCATCCAAAGTTGGGCGAAGGTAACATCAAATCCTCAGCAATTCAATCTATCACATACGATGAAAGAGCAACTTCTAGAGTTGAAACAAGGAACACAACGTATGTAGTTGGCCCGACTGGGTGGACTGAAAGACCAGATGACCATCCATTCAACAATCCATATTCAGAAGGTATGCAGATCAAAGTTGAGTGGAAAGGAAGTTGGTGGGATGCAATTATCAGAGAGATGTCTGGAGATTCCTATCTAATTCACTACGTTGGATTTGATTCAAGTTGGGATGAGTGGGTAGATAACTCACGAATCAAATTAGAATGATGAAAAGTTCATTGGCTAGTATTCATTGAGAGTGGGTGTGGAAGCTACAATTATTCTAATCGTTTTCACCGCATTCCTTGCTGCAGCATTGACGGTCCCTGCTGGTTTTGGACTATCGACAATGCTGACACCTGTTGTACTTCTTGTCCTTGACCCTCACGAGGCAGTTGCAGTTGTAGCGATTGTACATGGTGCTCATAATTGCGCCAAATATTTCAGTCTGAAAGAACATGTTGAGTTCGAGGCAATCAAGCATTATGGGGTATGGCTAGTAGTTGGAGCAATATTAGGTGCTGTACTGCAAACTCAAGTTCCACAAAAACCTCTATTGCTAGTGATTGGAATATTCCTAATAATTTTGCCAATATTAACACTGAGTGAAAACTGGTCAGGATATAAAATCCCAGAAGCAAATGACAGGATTGGAGGATTTGGTTCGGGCTTCATGGGAGGGCTATCCGGACACCAAGGAGCACTTAGAGCGATGTTCTTATCTCGAAGATTAACTAACAAAATGTCATTTGCAGCAACTGCAAGTGTTTTGGCACTTTGCGTTGACCTTACAAGGATTCCAATTTACCTATACTTTCGCCCAGAGGAAATAATAGAACACACTGAACTAACTGGCCTATTGGTATTGTCTGCCCTAATCGGCGTACGCGTAGGCAAAAAGTGGTTAGTCAAGTGGAAATCAAATACAATTCGAAATGGAATAATGGTAGGTATTGTTGCGAGTGGAATATTCTACTTTTATCAAGCCCTCGCTTGAATTCATCCACCTCCTACGGAGGTGCAAATGACCGAAATGACTCAAAGGGAGAATGCTCACCGATTAACATGGCGGAGGGTGTCGAGATTGAGGTTAACCTTCCATTCTCTGAGCATGATGAGATGCCATTTCGCTTGGGTGACATCGTTCTCGATAAGAAATTTGGAGACCTTCACCCTTCTCTCCGACCAATTGACCAGATTAGGCATGAATGGAAATTTCAATTCCGCTTACTAAAAGCCGAATGGGGGCAACCTCACTTCCTAACCATGCTAACTGGAGTTTTGGCATTCTTATTAGGTTCAGTATCCACAGAAATATTCAGTGGAGGAGACCCTAAATTATCAGGAATAGATGGATTTAGTGCCATAGGTGGATTCGCATTCTTCCAACTAATTGTGTCGTCGATTCTGTGGATCTGGTTCTTCGTTCAACTTTCTGTTAACTTCCCTATCATGCGAGGACATATCATCAACGTGATGATTATCTGGGGCTCGGTTTTCATTTCTCAAGTAGTCTTGCACGTAAGTTCACCAGGATTCCCAGTAGGTGCCAGCCTAGGGGATGCATTAGGAGGAGTGATACTCGGAGCAGTTGGCTGTTTCTTCACATACTTCTTTTGGAAAGCAGTTACTGAAACTAGAGACCTGCACGTTATGGAACACCACGTTCACACAGATGTAAGAGTGATGGAAGAGGCCATGGCCGAACACAGTCTGTTTTCTTGGACAATTATGGTCTGCACATGGGTTTTATTGATTATTCTTAACGGGTGGTCTGGAGCTCATTTCATTGCAGATAGAGTCACTGAAGATTACGCAGTTTATACAATTCACTTAATCAGTGGAGTGGCCTTAATTTATGTGCTAATGCACATGCTTTGGTTCCCTCAAAGGATGTTGGGTGAAGGTACTAGAGTACAGACAAGGGCTGCTGCTGCTGCAGATGCCAACCTATTGTTGGATGGAGTCATATTAGTTAGCGAAGGGGAGTGTCGTTCATGCAAGGCAAGTGCTCCAATTAGCCAGAATGATGCTGGAGAAACAGTGGTAGATTGTGCCAGTACTGATTGTAACAGCAGAGGACCTGCTGGTAACAACTGCGAAGGGTGTTCTGAAAATTATCCAACAAGATATACATGTTCTAGCTGTGGAATAAACAGTCCTGTGGGCGACTATATTCCTGATTCGGAGGCATGGTAATGTTTCAAGAGAAAAGGGAAGATTTTCCAACACTATGTGGAGAAAACCCCCCTGTGTACTTGGACAATGCATGTATGACATTACGCCCAAAGCCGGTGATTGATGCGATAAGATCCTACTATGAGGAATCCCCTGGTTGTGCAGGTCGTTCGGTACACAGATATGCAACTACTGTGTCGAGGAAAGTAGTAAATTGCCGGTCAAAAATGAGCAAGATGTTCAATGCCAATTCTCCTGATGAAATTATATTCACCAAAAATGCAACTCATTCTCTTAATCAGGTTGCTAAAGGCCTAAGTTGGAACAAGGGCGATGTTGTCCTAACAACTGATAGAGAGCATAATTCTAATCTCGTACCTTGGCTACAATTAGAACAAGAACAGGGAATTGACCATCGCGTAGTCAGATCCAATACTGATAACACATTTGACATTGAAGCATTCGAAGAAGCATGTGCAAATGCCGGAGATAAGTTGCGTATGGTATCTCTATCTCACGTAGGTAATCTCGACGGCGTTGCAACTCCTGTTAAACAAGCAGCTAAGATCGCTAAAGATCATGGTGCAATGGTATGTATTGACGGTGCTCAATCCACTCCGCATATGAAAGTCGACGTCCAAGACCTTGGGGTTGACTTCATGGCATTTTCTATCCACAAAATGATGGGTCCATCCGGAATGGGAGGCCTTTGGGGCAAAATGGAATTGTTAGAGAATATGCGTTCGATACAATCTGGTGGAAGTACGGTTGAGACATCCAACTACGATTCTATGGTATGGTCTAAACCTCCTGCAAGATTCGAAGGTGGTCTAGGAAACTATGCTGGAATATTAGGAACTAATGCTGCTATCGATTACATATCAGATATTGATTTAGATATGGTTCATGAACATGAAGTTTCACTGAACAGAGTTATGACATCGATTATCAAAGATGTAAATGGAATTGAAATTATTGGCCCAGAAGACCCTTCGCTTCGAGGTGGAATCTGCTCATTGCTTTTCGAAACAATTGATGCACATGATATTGCAATACTTCTCGATGAGGCAGCAGATGTAATGGTACGTAGCGGAATGCATTGCGTACACTCTTGGTTCAACGACAAAGGAATCGACCAAGGTTCACTAAGAGCAAGCGCCTATCTTTACAATACTGAAGCGGAAGTTAGATTGTTTGCAGAAACACTAGTTGAAGCCGTAGAAGCCCTGGGTTGAGACTAATGGATGGACATAACTCGATTCCTAACGCTGAAATTCCAGATGACATGGACTTCATCAAGAAAGTGACAGTAGTCGCCATCTCTGTGTTCATGATTGCAGTAGCGTGGGTGATTTGGCAATTCTTAGTTGATGAGTTAACTGCTGGACCTTCTGCTGAAGCACTCCAAAGAGAACGAGATTTTGATGATCTTGTTCATTATGATCGAGTGGACGATCTTTCAGGAGAAGGAGTTGATGTTTGCATAGTAGACTCTGGAATAGATACCGGACATCCAGATTTGGATGGCATGGTACTTGCTGGATGGTCTGATTTCATCAGTAGTAAAAGTGCACCCTATGATGACAATGGTCATGGAACAATGATGGCAGGCATACTTGTAGCAGATGAAGGGTACACCGGTATTGCAAGAGATGTTGACCTATATGTTGCTAAAGCACTATCAGGCAGCGGTGGAGGCGATGACGAAACTGTTGCTGAAGCCATTGATTGGTGTGTTACATCTGGCGTGGACATTATTTCTCTATCACTAGGTGGAAATGCATCAGGTTTTTCTATAATTCTAGGTGATGCTGTTGAAGATGCTGTTGATGCAGCCTATGATGCTGGAATTGTTGTTGTAGCAGCTGCAGGTAATGATGGTGGTTCGGATGATGATGGAGACGTAGCATCGCCCGGAATCGTTAGTACTGTAATCTGTGTTGGTGGAGTAGATGTTAACGGAAATATTTGGTCAGGTTCCTCTATAGGAGACAATGGCGCAAGGTTGTGGCCTCCTAAACTGGCAAGAAACAGTCCGAATGAGAAACCTGAAGTCGTAGCACCCGGTCACAAAGTGCCAGTCATCATGATTGGGGAAGATTGTGAAGGTGCAGAATATTGCTGGGGAACTTCTTCGGGAACCAGTGCAGCCACTGTGTATGTCACGGGAGCAATTGCACTTCTGTTCGAAGAATATCCGGACTTACAAGATGGTGGGACCGACATGTTAGACAACCTGAAACAATGGATTGCAGATTCCTCCAAAAAACGTAGTGGTCAAGAGAATCACGATGACTATTACGGATACGGATTGCTACAAATTGATGCCCTTCTAAACGAAGCGGCTTGAAATCACTCTCTCGGTAACCATGCTACAATAGTTCCACCGAACAAAGGTGCGAATGCAAGATGGTGAGTCTCGTTTGAATCTTTAATTAGTTCCATCCATTCATTGAACCCAACTACTTCAGGATCATCAGTCTCTCTATCACCAACTGGAGGCGTTGGTTCAACGGTGAATAAAACACCGTTCTTTGAAAGAAGTGGTAGCATTGAACTGATTTCGCCAGCTAATCTAACCATCGGTGCATCGACAATAATTACGTCGGCCCCAGGCAACATAGGAGGATCTCCTGATTTTGAAATCGACCATGCTTTCAGTTCACTGGAAAGTAGTGACGGAGACCCTACAACTATGCTTGATGGGACTGAAGAATATCTCTCTCTCAGTCTTGTAAGTATTACAGCGAACCTGTTCCCCTCTTCTATCATTTGAAATTGCTCTAACTCGTTTTTGTTCTCGTAGTGATCAAGAATCCATGCAGACAAATGACCAATCCCTGCACCTGTTTGAATAATCTTTTTTGGTTCAATTAAAGATATTGAATCACGAATCCTTCTTCGTACAGAAATAGACCAAGTCGACAAACCCATGTGCTCGAGTTGGAAGCCAATATTTGCAGCAACTTCGGGTTCATCCCGGGACAGTTCTTTGTTAGCAGACAGGACTGCCGCCAAAACTTCCTCGCGCATGTCCACTGCTCTTGTCTCCCCTTCACAAGCCTTCGCATATGCCGACAGCCTCAAAGGTGAAGGGCATGGCCCGCAAATAGGGAGGAGTATGTATGGACGAAGAGTTTGAAGATGACACTGAAGAATATGATGTTGAAGAACTCATCGAGAATGTAACTGACTGCCCTGGCTGTCGCCAACCCTGTGGTCACGAGATACTTCGTGAGAAAAAAACGGGCACTGGAGCCGATTATCTGTTGAAGTGTGAGGAGTGCTCTCACATTCACACTGTTCAAATGCGACCTCCAAAAGAAGTAATTGTTCCGTTCCTACTCAGTGAAGGGTCTGAGACTGTGGTCATAAAAATCGATGTGGACGATGACGAGATTCTTCGGCTCGGAGATATTTTCGAATACGCTGATGCAAGTTGGGAAATAAATCGAATCGAAAACAAAGAAAACAACCCAGTCAAGAAATTAGTTGCTTCAGAAGTTGGAAGAGCTAATGCTGTCCGCTCTGACATCGTAATGGTACGTCTGACATTAACTAAAGGTGAATTTTCAGATAGCGACTCAATCTTTGTAGAACGTGATAAAATGTTCAGAGCAGGTTCTGTGATGGAACATGACGGGGCGAAATGGAGAATTCGCGCAATCCACACGGGCACTGGAAGAACAATGACTGGTAGAGTCGTTGCTCATGACATCAAGAGAATCTATCTTCACGAACCACCTAGACCTGAAGAAACTCAATTACCAAATTCGCCTCGTGAGAGAAGACAGGCTTGGAAGGAAGGTAGGCTTGGAGATAACCCAAACCCCGTTATGCCAGATGCTGAGAAAGCAGGCAAACCTAAGCAGCAAAGACCTGGCCGCAGACAGAAGAAAAAACGAAGCTAATCATGGACGATTTGTCCATGGCATTAGGAATGCTTTGGCTACTTGAGTTCCGATTGTTGGATTCTCTTGCAGACGTCGAATAGAATATTCATACCACTTTTCACCATATGGAATGTAAACACGAGTACGATGTCCTTGATTGCTCAATTTTCTCCTCATCGGGCCCCTTACACCGAGCAACATTTGAAACTCGTAGCCGGGGCCTTTTTGTTTTCGCACCGCACCAGAATTATCGCGTGGATCATCAGTTGAAGGACCCATTCCTCTGCTCTCTAAGGCCTTCAGTGTATGATTTACTACTGGATGATCGTGACTGGCAATACCAACGTATGCTCCTGAATCTAGCATAGCATCTATGCAAGCATTTGTTGCTTCAATAATTGGTTGCCTTTCCGTATGAGAAATCTCTGAAGGCTCCAAATATATCCCTTTACAAATCCGGTAATCTGCATTTGGACCGATCTTATCTGCAATGTGTCTGATATCCTCTAGTGTTCTGAATAATCTCCCTTGAAGCACAACACCAACATT
>Ga0233444_10000311_pt1 | contig 66860 bp, 44 predicted proteins | sample SI_124_October20_6_FD_182792 | JGI IMG/M metagenome (GOLD analysis project Ga0233444, IMG submission 182792) | Seawater microbial communities from Saanich Inlet, British Columbia, Canada - SI_124_October2016_10_MG | ecosystem: Environmental > Aquatic > Marine > Inlet | place: Canada: British... | reverse complement strand
ATTCAAGAACTGAGAGTCGATGCGAAGTAATTGTCAAGATTACTGCTCAGGCTGCGAATATTAGCCAAGGGGTAAACAATTCAGAGCAAGGTGCTGGCGATCAAGGATTGATGTTCGGCTACGCATGTACTGAAACAGAGAATTACGGAGTCTTAGAAGGTAGATACTTCCCTCTTGCAGCCGCACTTTCTCAAAGACTAACACGTAGAATGACAAACGCTAGAGTTGATGGCACTCTTCCATGGGCTAGACCCGATGCCAAGAGCCAGGTCACCATACAATACGAAGATGGTAAACCATCAAAGGTTCATACAGTAGTTATTGCGATCCAGCATGATGATAATTTGAAGAGTAATTTTGGCGATGATGAAGTTGCAGAAAGAGAATACATCACTGAAGAAATAAAAAAACACGTTGTCGAGCATGCAATTCCTGAAGAATTACTAGCAGATGGTTATCGGCTCGTAGTAAATGGAACTGGACGCTTTGCTGACCCAGGTGGGCCTTATGCAGATGCTGGCCTGACGGGAAGGAAAATCATAGTAGACACATATGGAGGAATGGGCAGACATGGCGGAGGTGCATTTTCTGGAAAGGACCCGTCCAAGGTAGACAGGTCGGCAGCATATGCAGCCAGATGGGCTGCTAAACATGTTGTTGCTGCAGGGCTTGCATCCAAATGTGAAATTCAACTTGCTTACGTAATTGGAGTAGCTGAACCTGTTAGCGTTCGTGCCGAATCTTTCGGAACATCTTCACTAAGTGATACCGAATTAACAAATAGAGTCAACTCTGTATTCGATTTTAAACCTAAATCGATTGCTAAAGATTTGAATTTATTGCGCCCAATATATTCACCCGCCGCAGCAGGAGGCCATTTTGGTAGAACTCCTGGAATAGACGGAGAATTCCCGTGGGAAGTTCTTAACCAGGACAAATTGGATTCTCTTCAGAATTGATTCTATCCGGTCCTTAGGGCCGATTGGATGAAATGTCAGCGTATAGTCGCAAACATCATGTCGCATCGTGTGAATGCTCTAATCTTGGTCTTGGTCATGGCCATGGCACCGCTAGTACCTCTTGCTAGTGCTCACCCTAGTATCGGCCTTACTACCGATTCTAGTCATGTGATTATGTCACCAGGTGAGGCAACAAATCTCACATTGACAATTCACAACAATGGTTCAAGCATAGAAACGTACTCAGTTGCTGTTTCTGGTTTTGACTCCGTATGGGAGATAATTCCATCTGAAACCAATGTTAGCAATGTAATACCAACTTACTCTGCAACAACCACTATTGCAATCAGACTGGCTACTAATGCGGTTCCAGATGATTCTGGGACACTAACGATTACTGTTGTTGAACCAGATGCAAATGTATCGAGTGTTATTGAGGTCACATTATCAGTTCAACCGTTGTACCTTCCCGCTATCAATGCCAACTCAGCAGGAGACAATGGATTAGTACAGATGGCGCCAGGAGACGAATTGAACCTATCCATTGCCGTTACAAATAGTGGAAATGTTAACGATACTATCCTACTATCGGTAGATCAATCTCCTGACATAAGCGGTTTCTGGGCTAATTGGACAACCGGGGGTGGCTCAAATAACAGTAACAGCACTGGTGGTAACAGCACTGGTGGTAACAGCACTGGCGGCAACAGCACTGGTGGTAACAGCACTGGCGGCAACAGCACTGGCGGTAACAGCAGTGGCGGCAACGGAACTAGCGGAGATGGTTCCGAAAGTAGATCATCGCGTTCTGCTACTGTCCCTCAAGGCTGGTTAGTAAGATTCGTTGATGATTCAATGGACACAATGAACCCTGAAGAAATGAGATACGCCACGCTTCACATCAATATTCCATCTAACCAAGAACCGGGATATATCGGGCTCGATTTATTTGCAGCCAGCGTATTTGGTAATTTTTCAGTAAGCACCACCTTGGTAGTAAATGTTACTGCCGTACACGATTTAAGATTCAGTTATGTCCCATCTGGAGTAATACTAATGCCGGGTGAAAACTCCACTGTGAATGTAAACATAACCAGTTTATCGACCGCAGATGGAAATTGGACTTGGGAAATCTCAGTGATTACGGACCAAAGCCAAACCGGTGGTCTTGTGGAGGCTAATTGTCAAGCGGTTTTACCTAATTATTCGACATCTATCACCGCAGGTGGAATCGCTTCTATCGATGTAAATATTTCCACCTATGCCAATACCCATGCAGGTGATTCGTGTTTATTTGCTCTAACTGGCACATTGGATTCGGACGCTTCTATTGCTGAAAGTGTAGAGTTTACATTGGTCGTTGGCCAGCAATGGAATCTTTCAATGGTCCTTCCTACTTCGATTAAGTTAGATGTGGATGTAGCAGAGACATTTAACGTAGCCATTACTAATCATGGGACTGAAGAAGATACAATTTCACTGATTGGAATTGATGCAGAAGGAGTTACTTTCACCAATCCTGAACCAGTCACATTAGCAAGAGGAGCGTCACAGTACGTGGTAATGGAAGTGATGATTGATTCTTCTGTTGTCGGCAACATAACACTTGATTTCACCATCTCATCCACAAACAGTGGACTCGGAAGCGTCAATTCAAGCGGGGTTTTCGAAGTCAAAGAGTTCGCTGAAATGGAAATTAGTGGCCCAGCTGACAACCGAATTGTCATAATCCCTGGACAAAACTCTTCCATTCTTCTTGAATTAACTAACGGTGGAACCAAAGATCTTGACCTCACTGCGTCAATAATTGGATTGCCTAATGGAATATCTGTGGTTAAAGGGTTGGAGGAGGTAAGTTTGCAAGCCAACGAATCTGTGACTATTGAACTAGAATTGTCATCCTCTGCAGGCCTTCAACCAACTAGTGATTCTTTCACGATTACTTTTGATGGAGGTTGGATTTCAGAAGATTTGACTCTAGAACTTCAAATAACAGACAGGCATGAAGTGGTAATAGATTCTAGTGAAGACCGAATTATTGCATCACCACTAGGAAACTCAAACCTAACTATGCAAATTACAAATCTTGGAACTGCGACTGAGACATTTGTGGCGAATATCAACAACTCACAAGTCAGCGAATGGTTTACAATTAGCGTGGATGTTCTTTCACTCACGTTAGATGCAGGCCAGTCTGGAACCATCACAATATCCGCAAGAGAAGTTGCCTCTGGAGCGCCAGTTGGAGGTAGTGATTTGGTAATCACAGTAACAAGTACTTCTAATTCTATGAGTTACGACACAATAACAATCGAAGTCATTCCTCAAGTTGCTGACGGAATAATCACAATCATGAGTGACGATGACAGTGCAGCGCCTGGTGAAACGATTCATGGAGATGTAATCATCACAAACATGGGAACCGCTGTGGATTCGATGCGAATTGACACCTTAGAATTAGATTGTAACCTGGATGAGACTGTCGTCGAATTATCACCGAGTATGTCATCTGCTCCAATACCATGGGAATGCACTATCGGAGAGAACACAAATGCTGGGCCTTATGCATTGACATTCAGACTAACTTCTGCAGCACGTACTGAAATGATGGTAATAGCCTCAGAATCCTACGAAGTCGAACCAATTTGGAATGATGACGTCATCGCATTCACATTTGATAGCGAGACGCTAACATTCGATGAGAGTAACGAACAACAAACTATTTCTCTAACAATTTGTAATCAGGCCAATACATTTGTAGAAGGTTCGTTAGAACTTATTGGCAAAAATGAACCACAGATGGATGGAGTCTTTTTCCGTGCAGGAGAGACCGGAATTAACTCAACATACAGTTTGGCAAGTAATGGATGTCAGGACTTCAGACTGATGCTTACTCCGCTTAATTTAGATGGATTTGATGCTGTGTTGGTGATCAGCTCGGTTAGCCAAGTAGAGGGTCAAACCGTAAGAGATGAGTCTCAAGAGATTACTGCAAATGTTGCAGGGCCTGTCTTAGCACCAGATGGATTGAACTTAGGAATTACAGAACTAGACAACAAGAACTCATTGATTGTGCTCGCAACAGGATGGGCATTAGCACTGCTCCTAATCACCTACATCCGCTACTTCAGAAAACCAGCAATAGTCGAAGAGGAAGAAGAGGAAGAAGAAATTCCTTTGGGCCCGAATGAAGCCCGAGTAGATGAATACAACAAGGTGACATGTTGTTCCTGTGAAGCACGCTTAGGCGTACCAGAAGGAAGTGAAGCTCCATTCAGATTCACCTGTCCAAAGTGTGAAACACGGATCAGAGTTGTAGAGTAATTACTGCTTCTGAGCAAATAATAGGAAAGCGGTGTGGCCGAATGGACCGTTTACCGGCCTCATTCCTCCTTTGGAAGTAACACCCCATTGGCGTTCCATCAATTCACCAGCCCATTCCACGACAAGCCCTGCTTCCTCACAAGACTTCCAACATTTCTCTAATTGCGATGTGGTTGGTGCATAGCAGGCGATACGGCCTCCATAAGCAAGTTTTGGAGCACTGGCTAAAATGGCAGGTGAATGAACAGGCATATCCAGAATTATTGCGTCAAAATTCATATCGGGCACAACATCTTCTAACATCCCTTCGAGATGAGTATGTTGAGGGAACTCTGCGAAGCATTCTCTTGCTCTGGTTAGATTTAGTAATCCTACCTCTGCATGTTCGGACCTAGGCTCTGCAGTTACGAGATGCCCGGAGTTTCCTAGTACCTTTGCAAGATGCAACGACAACCCCCCAGAACCCAAACCTGCCTCTAGAACAGTATCTCCTGAACCGACACCCAATCGACTGATGAAAAAACCTGCATCCTTGGAAGAAATTGTTTGAGCCCTCCTCGCCATCCCAGATATCAATTCAGGCAATCTAGGAGGCATTCTTGTGAGATATTTCTGGCCGACTAAAACTTCATCTCCGACATCGACATTGTTGAGCAGCACCCCTGTATTAAGAACACCTAGCCCCTTGTGTTTAGCCACTTCATCGGTGATTTCCAAGATGTGCACTCGGCCTTCTTTCTCCATCAGCACAGCATACTCTGCCATGTACGTCCGAGGAGGAATGAGCCAAGAACGATTCGCTTCTTATTGGTCAAAACCCCCCGTAGGGGGGACAGACTGCAACGGAGCATGACTAAATACCATGTATGCAGACGGGCCAGCATGAAGACTGTACGTACAACTGCTTTCTCTATCGTTGCCTTGATGCTCCTGAGTATGCTGGCATCTTTTGGTGGAATGGTAGCTCAAGAAGAAAATTTGGTCGCGGAGTTATCTGATGAACCTGTTGAAATGGAAGCAACAAGTCCCGGACACCCGGTATTTGCAGAGTACATGGGAGCATATTGGTGTGGCCCTTGTAAAACCACCTCAACTAACCTCCATTCTCTTTCAGGATCCAACGGGGATGACTTTACTTACATTTCATTCTGGGAATCTGCAACCACAGGATGGCCTTCTGACAGCCCAATAAACCGCCGCTCGCACATGCAAAATGCACCAGGATACACCGGTGGAATCCCTGTCACAGTCTTTGGGGATGCACCATCTGGAACATACTACACTGTTGGCGGACAAAACTATGACAGCTATTACCAGAATGGCGGAAATATGCAAAATGCTAACGATTACTCTGTAACTGTTATTCAATCTGAAAACGGTAACAACATGGACATCGATATTACTGCAGCATACTCCGGCTCCGGTTCAAAAACTGTTTACTTGTACGCAGCAGTCACAGAAGAAACATCTCCTGAAACCTACTCTGGCGGATCACCTAATCCACACCACGTCTGGAAGAAGTGGCTTTTGAACGGACAAAACAATGGATTTGAGTCCGTCACACTGACCACTGGAACATCAGTTACCAAATCATGGTCTGTACCTATCTCAACAGTTCGCGCAGGTGGCGGACACACTTCAGCAGACAACTTCCTAACAGTCGCTGCTCTTCTGGACGGAGACCACACAACACATCGCAACGTAGTATCTGCAGCAGACTCTAACATGGCTCCAACAATCGACATTGGAGTAAAGTCGTTCACACTTGACAACCCTAGTGCTCCAAACGGCGGATATGTGAATGGTGACGTATTAAATCTACAAGCATCCATTGTTAACAATGGAGTAGATGCATACAGCGACGGAGGAGATGTTCGTTTCTTCTACAAATCTGGAATTAACAAGAACTATGTCGGCTCCACTCAAAGCCTCTCCAACTTCGCCAGCAATGGTGCAACACAAACTTTCTACGGACAAATTGATACTACAAGTATCCCAGAAAGCGCTTATCAAACTACTTTCGGAGTAGAGGTATCAAACCTCGTAGCAGACAAGTCTGGAACAAATAATCAAGGTACTGAAATCGTGCCTCACGACTTGATCCCAGTTGCTCGCAAGGCGCGAGTAATCGGAAGCAATGAAATCGAAAGGGGAGATAACTTCCTTGTTGAAGCTAAGACTACATTCAATGATGCAGTTGATATCAATACATCCTTCTTCACATTCGATATGGAAGTATCACCTGCTGGTGCAGACCAGTGGATTAGTGGCGACTTAATCGTAGGTGGAGAGCAAGTATTCCAAGAAGGAACCTCCAACGAACACCGTGAGTACTTGGTCAAGCCAGGAATGGACATGGGTGCAGGTTACTATGACATACGTGTCCGCTCAATCGACTCAAGATCACAAACAAGTGATTGGTTGGTAACCGACAACGGATTCGAATTGAAGAATGCATTACCTACAATCACATCTGAGCCGGTACCAACAGTCAAGGTTCAGACATCTACCAAGGTATCAATCGTTAACAATATCAATGACGCTGAGACCGATTTGAACCAGTTGATAATCACCAGTAACAGTCCAAACTTTGTTGCTTGGCACCCTGCTACTGAAGAAATCGAAGTGTACTTCGAAAACATCAGGTATGTCAACGGACAAGCAACTGCATCCGGTATTGAAGTATCAGTTAACGATGGAATCGATACTGGATTCGGAACTCTTCTGTTCAATGTAATTGAAAACGGACAACCTCGCTGGGCAGGTGTCGAAAAGCAGTATGTCGATGAAGACGCATCTTCCTCACTATTCTTGCTTCCTTATCTGTCCGATACTGACCAGAACGGTAACCTCGTATCATCTGAAGATTTAATTCTAGCAATAATCGACAACACTAACCCTGAGTTATTGAATGTAGAATTAAACGCATTTGCTCTAAACTTCGAAACTAGTGACCCTGATATCAATGGAGAAACTACGATTACAGTACGTGCTAGTGATGGAGACCAAGTTGCAGATCAAATGATTACAATTGCAATCAACCCAATCAACGACGCACCAAGACTAGACCTTTCAGAATTTGAAAACCTTAGACTGAAGGCAGGAAGTCAGAAGGTAATCTACCTGAATGAAATTCTAACTGATGTCGATGGAGATGTATCGGAGGTGGCAGTTACTGCTAGCAACTCAGTACCAGGAGCTGCTCGAATTAATTTCCTCGACAACACACTAACATTACTATGGGAAGATGAAGGATTGCAGACTGTCACACTCAAGGTCGAAGACAGGTATGATTCGGAAACTTACGTACTAGTCGTCGACGTGTACGACAGTATGCCTATGACCGTAGGAGAGAGTTCTGATTCAGACCTAATAGTCAGTGTCTCTAACGTCTATATCGATGAAGTTCCAGAAGTTGTAATGTTCCTTAACAAAGACGATGTAACAATTACCTCCCTTACCACAACATGGCAACTATGTAATGCCCTAACTGGTGTTTGCACACTAAACGTCATACAAGAACATGACATCACTGCAAAGAACACAGGATGGACATTCGATCCAATGGATGGCCAGATTGATCAAGACGGAATGCAGAAGAAAGATTACATTACTTTGTCCAAGGTAGTAGCAATCGCATCTGACGGTGAAAAGTTCGAATTCAAAGACTCTACTCTCAAGTGGACTGCTGAAGAATCCGCACCAGGACCAGAGACCATGACAGAAGATGAAGTCAAGGAATTGGTTTCTGAAATTGAAGATATGATTTCTGCAAAGAAGTCTGACTTGGAAGGAATGGACGAAGGAACTGCAGAATTCGATGAGGCTACTCTAGAACTGAAGACTCTAGAGAGTGACCTAGACGAGGCTTGTGAATACACAACTTGTATCGAACAGAATGCAGGTAGCACCGAACCATCATCTGCGGGATTAGACATGACTGTGATCTTAGCGGTAATAGGAGTTGTAATCATCGCACTATTAGCTGGATTGATGTTTATGCGAGGCGGAAATGGCCAACCTGAAGAGACGATGGTAAACTGGGCTAACGAACTCCCTGCAAATGATGCAATTGCAAACTCAATGTATGGCGGTGCTCAGGAGATATTCCAGCAGCCAGTCGCCACACCTGCACCAGTTGCTCCTCGAGTACCAGCGGGAGCACTTCCGCTTCCACCAGGAGGACTTCCTGCTGGATGGACCATGGAGCAGTGGGCGTATTACGGCCACCAATACCAGCAGTAATTACTGTAAATTTATCGTCTGTTGCACCTATGGTGTCTGCCAAACGGCTAAAACGGACCGTGTGGAGGGTAATTTATGACCGAAGAGGAAGTTATTGAAAATCCGGCCTCCGAAGAGGAAGATTCTCATACCCAAAAAGAGGAAGAAATGGTCACTATTTGGAGCCCAGAAGCTGCAAATAATATTGAGATTAATTCCACCCCTGTTGACGAATGGGTACGTGGTATTGATTTCGATACAACTGAACAAGTACCAATTCCTGAAAGGCTAGTGGACCAAGTAATTGGCCAAGATGCTGGTTCGATTGTCATCCGTAAGGCTGCAGAACAAAGGCGACACATGATGATGATCGGAGATCCAGGAACAGGGAAGTCAATGTTGGCGCGTTCAATGACAGAACTCCTTCCACAGGACAAATTGGAAGACATTCTTTGTTACCCCAACGATGACGATGAAAACGAACCTCGTGTTCGAACAGTTCCTGCAGGTAGAGGCGATAGAATTGTCAAAAGCCAGAAAGAAGTCATAAGAATCCAGAAAGAAAAGAGTCAGAAGATGTTGATGATTGGATTTGTCGCAATTGCATTCTTACTGGCTGTCGTTGCAATTCAAAGCGGAGACATACTCACATTACTCTTTGGAATGTTGCTCCTAATGTTTGGATACATGTTCCTGCGCTCACGCATGGGCGGTGCTGATGAAGGGCGCATCCCCAAAGTGCTGGTAAAACATCTGGGACAAGATGCACCACCATTTGTTGATGCTACTGCTACTCTGTCTGGAAGCTTGCTCGGAGATGTCAGACACGACCCTTTCCAAAGTGGAGGAATGGAAACACCTGCTCATGAAAGAGTAGAACCTGGGGCGATTCACAGGGCACATGGTGGTGTTCTTTACATCGATGAAATCAATCTCCTTAGGCTGGAAGAGCAGCAGGCATTGTTGACTGCAATGCAAGAGAGAGCATTCCCTATCTCGGGAAGATCTGAACGCTCAAGCGGGGCACTAACTAAAACAGAAGCAGTGCCTTGTGACTTTATTCTAATTGCTGCAGGTAATTTGGATGCTATCCAAGGAATGCACCCTGCTTTGAGAAGCCGTATCCGTGGATATGGATACGAAGTTTATGTTAACTCACACATGCCAGACACTACTGCTAACAGACGACGATTGATACGATTCATCGCTCAAGAAGTACGCAGAGACCTTGGCACATCAAGAGAAATACCTCACTTCGATAGAACAGGAGTTTCTGTCATTCTACGTGAAGCACAACGACGTGCAGGACGCAGAGGAAAACTATCTCTGCGCCTACGTGAGTTAGGTGGACTTGTTAGGATCGCAGGCGATTTGGCTTGTGAAGAAGGTGCTGAATACACCACCTCAAGGCATGTACTTGCTGCAAGAAACATCGCAAAACCTCTCGAACAACAGGTTGCGGATAGAATGATTGAGAGAAGGCAAGAATACTCACTTGTTGTTAACTCGGGCAACAGAGTTGGTAGAGTAAATGGCTTAGCAGTTCTTGGTGCGGACTCTGGACTTTCTGATTTCAGTGGTATCATGTTACCAGTTGAAGCACTGGTAACTCCGTCGCTATCTAGCGGAGGTCATGTATACGCAACAGGTGGCCTTTCCGACCTTGCTAAGGAAAGTGTAACCAACGTAAGCGCAGTCATCAAGAAATTAACTGGAAAAAATGTCTCTGATTATGATATTCATATTCAATTTGTAGATACTCATGGAGTAGATGGTGACTCAGCATCGATCACAATCGCTACTGCAATTATATCTGCACTGGAAAATATTCCAATCAGACAAGATCTAGCAATGACCGGAAGCCTATCTGTACGCGGAGAGGTTTTACCAATTGGCGGAGTTACTGCAAAGATTGAATCTGCAGCCAAATCAGGAATTAAGACTGTCATTATCCCACGTGCTAATGAACAAGATGTACTGCTCGATCAACAATACGAACACATCGAAGTAATCGCTGTGGATACGTTGGATGAAGTTATGGAACATGCATTGCTCAAGGGTGACAAGAAGACTAGTCTGGTCGATCGCCTATCTGCAGTCATTGACCGCCTTACTCCTGAAGTCGCCCCAAATAGTCAACTGTCCTGATAGGAAGTTTTTCTATGACTGAAGAAAATAAATCAGGCTCTGCCTTGCCTATTCTCTTCCTTGTAGTAATGATAGATATGATTGGGTTTGGAATCGTAATTCCATTCCTAACATACTTTATCGAAGACTTGGCTACCGTAGAGGGAATTACAGAATTTGGCCTGTGGGTAGGCCTAATGATGGTGAGTTACTCTGCTGCACAGTTCCTGTTTTCACCACTCTGGGGTTCATTATCTGACAGAATGGGCAGGAAACCGATTATCCTAATTGGCTTGGTCGGAAACACTGTTTTCTTCGCACTTTTCGGCATCTCAACCAGTTTGTTGATGGCTCTGGTTGCAAGGTTTTGCGCTGGAGCATTCAATGCCAATATAGCAGTAGCAAAGGCGTACATCGGTGATGTATCAGACCATACAAATTTAGCGAAAAGGATGGGGCTAATCGGTGCATCATTCGGCGTGGGCTTCACGATTGGACCATTCTTAGGTGGTGAATTCTCTAATCCTGCTGACAAATGGACCATTTTCAGCGACACGATATTCGAGACCCACCCCTATCTACTACCATGCCTGATAGCCTCCCTTCTCTCGACAATATCATTTTTCTTTGCAGCATACAAATTACCTGAAAGCCACAAGCCATCTAATGAGGTGAAAGTGTCACTAAATCCAATTTCAACCATATACAATATGGCTCGAGACATGAAAAAAGCAATCAAAATGCCACAAATTGGTCGATTGATTATGATCGCAACTATGTTTTCATTCGGGTTCACTATAATGCATGCTGTATTCGTACTATTCACCGAACATGATCTAGGTTTTTCTGAAGCTCAAAATGGTAGAGTGTTCGCAATAATTGGAATAAATGGAATGATTATACAAGGTGCATTGATTGGAGGTTTGACCAAGAAATATGGCTCACTAAACCTAATGAAGTTTGGAACATTTACTTGTGGATTGGGTTTAGTATTGGTCCCATATGTATCCCACCAATACATTTGGATAACGATGGGGCTAGTCGTCATGTTGATTTCCACTGGTAATGCATTGTTCCAACCATCATTTTCTGCGATTCTAGCACAGCGTACCATCGATGAAGGACAAGAGATGGGGATGGTGATGGGCGCCCAAGAATCTGCATCGGCATTTGCGAGGATTCTTGGCCCACTCACAGGAGGATTGGTTTGGGACTTCACTGTAATGAAAACTGGCATTCTCTCAGTTGCAACTGCTTTCCATCTATGTGGAATTATGATGGCTATCGCATTGTTTTTGCAATTCAGAATGAAACAAATACCAACTGAAACTGGTGTATAACTCAAGTATACGATACATTTGTCGTGAACTATGGGAGAGCAATTTAGCGTAGTTAATGATTCAACATTCCATCGCAGGATTTCCACTTTCTCTCATTCTGCAATTCTACTCACAGTTTTCTGTTTGGCAATGATTCACCTGGAAAGTGTACTCAAGCCATTCTTCATCGCTCTTGGAATCTATTTCGTACTGAAACCGGGGGCGGATAAGTTATCAGAGAACAACTTCCCTGTATTTTTATCATACCTCACAATGTTGCTTCTATTTATTCTGATAATTACCTCGGCTGCATTTATGGCATGGTCACAGGTTCAAGGACTCGTTGATGACGAAGAGCGTCAAGATGAGTACAACGATAAATTGGAAAAGAAATGGAAGAAAATGAAAAATGCCCCAATTATTGGCCCTGCAATAAAAGAGTCAGTAAATGGAGATGATGGAACGCTAGGAAGTGATCTGCAGAATCTAGGAGTTGGTTCAGGAGGGGCTGCGACCGATTTGATAACCTCTGTTGTAAGTGAAGCTGGAGCCGTGATAACTACCAGTATCACCGTACTATTCTTCCTTATATTCATTATATTCGAGGCCCATTTACTTCCTGGAAGAATTGAGAGAGCTTGGCCGGGAAGTTCTTCAGAAAAAGTTGAAATTATTCAAAGTCAAATTGAAGAGGGAATTAACACCTACATCATTGTAAAAACAGGGTGTGGAATTGGTAGCGCCATTATCGCAGCGATTATTATGTTCATGTTCGGAATAGACTTATGGTTTGTATGGGCCATTATGACATTCATTCTAAATTACGTCCCGTATATTGGATCACTTATTGCCACAATACCTCCACTGATTCTAGGAATCATTCTAATTCCTAATATTGGTATGTTCCTTCTGATGACCATTCTACTACTAGTAAATCAACAAGTTTGGGGTAATTACATCGAAACGAAATGGGCTGGTCGAGCACTCGACTTATCACCCGTAGTATTACTTCTAATCACGGCGTTCTCATTCTGGCTTTGGGGAATCGTTGGAATGATATTAGCAGTACCTCTATTCGTTATCGTGAAGATTGTTCTAGAAAACATTGAGGAAACAAGACCTATTGCAATTATGCTATCTGAAAGGGCGCCAACGCTCGAAGAAGCGTGGCAAGATGCATTGAAAGATGGCAATCTATCTACTGGCGAATTCCACAAATTGTCAGAATTACAGAAAACATTGGGAGTTAGTGATGATGAAGTTGTACGCATATCAGGTAGGTCAGCTGCTCAAACTATCCTGCGAAGAGGGAAGGCTAGAGTTGATGAAATTGATTTCATCAAGAGTGCATTAGCAGGTAGAGACAGATTTTCAGATTCATTCAAAAATCTAAAACCAGGTAGAGTTCCAAAATACATTAAGAACCACCTGGTTGAATTCATCACGTCTCTTGAATCAGAGACTGAAGAACAATAATCAAAGTGTTTGGCGGAGAAGTTTCTCCAACTCGGTGTTGATCATAAGAATCAGGGTTCCGAACTCTGGAGGTATATTCGGATCTTCATACAACTCTTCGAGTTTAGCTTGTGTTATTGCAATCCTGATATCCATTTCCTTAGCCTTATTTAGAAGCCACTGCTCACAAGCTTCTTTCGCACCTTTGCGAATATTTCTTGGAACTTTGGGGTCATCGATTTGGTTTATGACTGATGCGATTTGACTAATCGTGGTCTCAATGTCGGACATGATGTTCACCTGCACAAAGACTCGTGCTGATGTGGCTCAAGAGTGGCGGCTTTAAGGTGATTGCCGCCACCCGTTGGGCATGGATTCGGCTGAAATCATATCTTGGTCCCGTTTAATTGTACTAATCGGAGCTCTAGGAATTGCTGGTTGGCTAGACCACAAAGAGAGAAGAGTCCCAAATGAGTTCTGGATAGTTTGGGCCAAACCTGCAATATTCCTGTGGACACTCGATTTACTAGTTGCAGAAGCAGAATGGTATGTATTCGCCACTGCAGCAGGAATGGTTGCATACGCATCCATATCCGTTATTGGCCGACCAACAATGAAGGATATTCTTTCAGGAAATCGATTAGATATTGCAGTCAGCCTATGGTATATTGTTGGGATTGTTGGAGTTGTAAAGGGACTGATGGAGCATACTGATGAAACTGTGCTGTCAGTCATACTAGGAGATGCATCTGCGGAAGCAACTCTGTGGTGGTCAACATTTGCGGTATTCATTCCACTCCTATTGGTAGAGATGGCTTGGAGAATGCGTCTTATTCATGGTGGTGCCGACTGTAAGGGTCTGATGTGGGTGGCGATACTCGTCCCGTCTTGGTCTAGTATCCCGATTATATTCCCCGAGGCCATGGACAAATCGGTAATTGCTATGCCGCCAGCCATCGCATTGTTGGTATGGGGAGGATTTGCATTCCTAATTTTGCCATTGATTATGATCTTCAAGAATATTAAGGACGGCCAAACTTCGCTGAAATTAATTTGGCACGCTGAAAGGATGAACATCGATAACGTAATACAAAACCATGTATGGCTTCTTACTACAATTGCAGAAATGCCGAATGGTGAAAAGAAAATCATTCACAGAACTAGAGCACCAAGAAAGACTCCAACCGTTGAAAAATTGACTGGAGACATTGAACTACTCAAGGAAAATGGTGTTGAAGAAGTCTGGGTAACTAGAAAGTACCCGTTGTTAGTATTCCTCTGGCCAGCAATATTACCGCTGTTCCTGATAGGAGGTCCAATGGCATTCATCATGCCATTATTGGGACTGTGATCAGTTACCCTTTCGCTCGATGTTCTTTGGACGTAGTCCCTTGTATCCGCACTTTCGGCATGCGGCTGCACGAACTGCGTTACGTGCATTACACTTCATGCAAATCTTACGGTGAAGCAAACGTGCTTCTGCCTCAGGGAATCGAGCCATGTTTTCGCCGACCCACTCCCTGTATTTAATCCAAACCCGTGTCAAATCACCCTCTGTTTGAAGGGCCTCATACTCGTGGAGGCCAATGTGCGCATCGTCAGGCTACCCGGCATACACCACGATGCCAATGCTACAATCTTCGCAGGAAGTGAATCATCACTCCTAGTTGATGCGGGTACAACCTGGTACCAAATGTTGCAGGTAGAGAGGATTTCTGGGCATCTTGAAAACTCAAAACCGCTAGAGAGAATTCTCCTGACGAGTCGGAGATATCCATTTGCCGGCGCTGCAAAACATATTTCGGAAACCCACAAAAATATTCCAATTCATATTCACCCAGACGCCGTGTCGGTATTAGAGACTGGTGACTTCTTTACCACCTGGGCCAATCGCTATGATTCCGACATGCCGAGTACGGCATGTGAGGCTGTGAGCCAGGGGGATGTTTTCAATCTTGGAGATGGAGAAATATTCTCGCTATCATTACCGGGGCATTGCACCGATGGCATGGGGTTTTTTGAGACTGAAAGAGGAGTACTGGTAACTGGAGCTATCCTTCCAAGAGCGGACACTCCGTCTCGATGGGATATGCCAGGGGGTAGCCTACCTGAATTGATTACATCACTGAAAACAGTACATGATTTAGCGCCTAGCAGCATAGTGCCAGCCAGAGGTCCAACCATCAAAGGTAGCGATAGGATTGATGAGGTGCTGAACATGCATCTACAATTTCTCGAAGAGTGCCAAGCCAACAATGGAGATGTTCCTCGAAGTTGGCCAAGGCCTGCTCGCACTGCATACTTCCTAGTTTCTGACCCACCATGGCCTCTGGAAGAAAAAGAGACTTCAGGCAATGACAAGTGAAGGTTGCCCGGTCCAACTTACAACTTTGCGCTCCCAACCTTGTTGGATATGCAAATCTTGCCCGATTATTCTCAAAGCTGATGCAGGTCCATCTAGTTCAAACAGACTTACTACACGACCAGGTATATTTTGCCCGACCATATGAACTGAACCATCTTCACAACCGACTAAGATACTTTCACCACTGATTGAAGATGCGCACAAAGAACGAACCATTGAGTTACCAACTACAAAGCGGTCAAGTACCTCCATTTGCAATAGGCATACTAAATTGACACCTCCGTATTCATCGCCAACTACGACTCTATCGATCATCCCCCTAGGCCCAATTAAGCCCAGTAGAACGCTTGCTTGCGCCTCAATTTTCACTCTTCGTTGTTTTCCATTCTTCGGTTTCCATACTATAGTTGCATCATCCATAGCAACTACGCTACCATCTGGCGTAACCATCGATCTTATCACCGTTCTCAATTGTCTCATGACAACTGAATTGCTGGCCTTAGGTGTACTTTCTTTTTCGAGACCCGACAGTTGAAAGTGAAAGTGAAATCAGTAGTGAGAACTACTGTCATCCTTGTTGTCTTTCTTCCAAGCCTTGTAGCATCCTTTACAGACACGAACTCGATTCTTTCGAACAGAGAAACCACCTTCGCCCCAAGTTTCGATTGCATTCTCCTGACTTAGTGATCTTCCGCCCATGTGTTTGTCAGAAAAACCATCACAACTAGAGATGCAACAAGGTATCTCACCTTGCTTTTCGGCTTTCTTGTTGCTAGCCTTCTTACGAAGGTTAGATGGAATCTTTACTTTCCTCTGGACACGGTCGGTTCTGCGGCTCATGATACGATGCGGTAGCAACGCCCAAATGAATATATCTTCAATTTTTACCGGATTCACCCAAACTCTGGAAGATACCTTCAACGAGGCGATTCAATCCACGCAGGGTTACTTCAGATACACCAGCGACCACACATATCTCGGCTTGTGTCCTCTTATGACCAGACTCAGATGCTGCCTTGTAGATTAGTGCTGCAGCAACACCCATCGGCTTCTTACCTTGCCAGATATCTACATGCGGCTGCAATACATCCCACAAACGGTCTACTTGTAGCTGAGTATTAGGTGGTAGTTTCAAGTCACTTATGAAACGACCAAAGTAATCAGCAGGAGATGAAACCTTGTGCATTCTAAACTTACGTGCGATGTGACGAATCATTCTCGATAGCTCTTTCTCATTCACCTGGAAAGCCTCTGCAACATCAGGTATTTGACGAGGGACGTCTTCTTTTCTAGCAACAAGGTATGTACATGCTGCTGTTACGCCTGCAATTGAACGGCCGGTGACGAAACCTTCCTCGGAAAGCAACTTGTATAGGCGACAGATCTCTTCCTGCATTGACTTAGGCAGCCCAGATTTATCACGGACTGTCTGATTTGCCTTGACGAGATTACGGGCACGGCTAGCACGAGTCTTAGAACGTTCATCGATAGTGCGACGGCGACGCCAATCGCGACGGGCTTTAGCCGACATTCCCAATCTGCCAGCAGCGCCGGATGAAAGGTCTGAACTAGCTATCGAAGTATTCAGCCCCTTATCCGCTAAAGTGTATGTTGAAGGAGCGCCGACACGCGAGCGGTCTGTTGTATTATCGTGGTTGGTCCATTCAGCACCAGGGTCGATACTGTTCTCTTCAACTACCAGCCCACAACCATTGCACGAGACTTCGCCCCTGGAGATATCACTCTTCCAATCTAGGACCCCACACTCGTCACATGGCGTAGTGTGTCCGTCTACAACACGGCGCTGTGGACGTGCAGAACCCAACCCTCCGCGTACAATGTTCTCTCTCTGCATCTTCTTCTTATTCTCCGCCAGGGGGCGGTCCTGTTCATCCCGTACCATGTCTTACCAACTCCGAGTTATGTAGTAGTGCCACGAGTTTAAATAGATTTCGTAGGACTACCCACCATTCAAACGCTCAACTAAGCGCCAAGAATGTCCTGTTTCCTCGTGAACAATATACATTGGCTGGCGTAGTATTTAAACCCGTGGTTTTTGTGAGTCTTAATTCAACAAATATACCCATTTTAACTAATTTAACTGTAAAATCCACCCGTATATATGCTAAGATTCTAGCGCATAGTTCATGCACTCTATGCGCTGCGGGGATAATGAAGACTATGCCAGCCACAGTAGTTCTAGGCTCCCAATGGGGAGATGAGGGTAAAGGAAAACTTGTTGATCGACTTGCAGAAGATGCAACTTGGGTCGCTAGATTCCAAGGTGGAAACAATGCAGGGCACACTGTTGTACTAGGTGACAGAGTGTTGAAGTTCCACCTATTGCCTTCAGGAATAACCAGAGAAGATTGTGGTTTGGTTCTCGGAGATGGGATGGTAATAGACCCGTGGGTATTGGATAGAGAACTAAACGACTGGGTTGAAGGTGGAGGCAAAGACCCTGCCGGCAACCGGTTATTCATTTCCAACAGAGCACACATCATACTCCCTTACCACACTTATATCGACGGCTTGGACAAAAAAATTGGAACTACAGGACGAGGCATTGGGCCTTGTTATGCAGACAAAATTAACCGAATAGGACTACGTTTTGCAGATCTACCATACTGTGATTTTGAAGAAATGGCCGAAAGGCAGAATCAATCTCTAGAAAATTCAGGATGCAGACAAAGAGTTACTGCTAGCGAACTTGCGGAGCAAGTGGGCTGGATCAGAGAACGATTTGGCTCAGCGATAACCGACACAGGAATACTTCTTGACAATGCTCTAAAAATGGGGGAGCAAATTATCCTCGAAGGAGCACAAGGATGCCTACTTGATATTGACCAAGGGACATTCCCTTACGTCACTTCATCAGTAACTTCTCGAGGTAATGCATCACATGGTGCTGGAATTCACCCTGGTCATGTAGACACAGTAATTGGAATCACTAAGGCCTACATCACCCGTGTAGGAAATGGCCACATGCCTACGGAACTGTTCGATGAAGACGGTGAACATTTGGGAACTGTTGGTCATGAATTTGGAACAACAACAGGCCGCAAGCGAAGATGCGGTTGGTTCGACGCAGTTGTTATGCGCCATGCAAATAGAATAAATGGATTCACTGAACTTGCATTGACTAAGTTAGACGTTTTGGGCGGATTAGATGAAATCAAAATCTGCGTAGGTTACAAGATGGGTGACACGGAAATCAATGAAATGCCAGCAAGTGCGATTGCGCTTGAAGATTGTGAACCGATTTATGTTACAATGCCAGGATTTGCATCACACTCACTAGAAGAATGGTTGGGAATTGCACGCAAGTGTAATTCAGAAGGACTTGGATTCACAGGCCTACCTGCTGCTGCTCAAAGTTACATCACCAAATTAGAATCATTACTAGGTGTCAAAATCTCATCTGTAGGACTAGGTCCAGACCGCGATGCTACTGTAGACCGCGTGTGAATCCTCAAAAGGGAGAAGCCTACCCGCTGGGATAAGGGGCGCTTAGCTCAGTTGGAAGAGTGCTTGGTTTGCAACCAAGATGTCGGGGGTTCAAATCCCCCAGCGTCCACCACCCCTCAAAAGCAACATTGAGAGTACGTTTTCTGTTTCAACACAGTACCATCCAAATGCTTGTGGCTAGAATGTCAATCTATTCAGATTGGCTCTATTGAATTATTTGAATCACCAACATTCAAGTGGCATCAGAACTAGGCTAAGTCATGGTAGAGATGCCCGCTATTGGAAAGCGAGTCAGGATGACAGCAGATAGCCCTGCTGGAAGTACATCACATGAGGGGGTAGTATTGCCAGGTGCTGCAGCAAACCACATCACAGTCAAACTTGTCAATGGCTACAATGTTAGCTATCCAATAGACATGGTGAAATCAATCGATGAGATCGATGATGTTGAAACCACTGTAACTGAAGTTGGAAGTGTTATTCAAAACCCAGACCTCCCTAAAGTCACCATAATCCATACGGGAGGAACTATCGCATCCAAGGTCGATTATGCAACAGGAGCAGTAATCGCTAGATTCGAGCCTGAAGAATTACTATCAAGTGTTCCAGAGATACTTGAAATCGCAAATATTGATGCGATCAAATTAGGAAACATGTGGTCTGACGACATCCGCCCAATACATTGGAACAAGATGATAGAAGCTTGCCAATCCGCTTTCGAATCAGGCTCTGTTGGAGTAGTAATTACTCATGGCACCGACACCTTGCACATCAGTGCAGCAGCACTCTCATTTGCTTTTGCAGGCGAAGGGGGGCGGCCTGCTGGACGAATCGTAATGACCGGCTCACAGCGTTCGTCTGATAGAGCATCCTCGGATGCAACAGAAAATTTGCTATCCGCAGTATATTGGGCAGCCAACGGCCCTGCAGTTACAGGGGAAGGCGACGCAGCAGTCACTGTAATGCATGCAGGTTCCGGAGATGGCATATGTGCAGTAAGTCCTGGAGTAAGTGTCAGGAAAATGCATTCCACTAGGAGGAATGCTTTCCAAATGATAAACGGCGAACGGATTGGAGAGATTGCAATTTCACGAAGTGGACTCTCACATTCAACAAACATAGGACCTCAGACTCGAAGTATATCTACGCCAACAATGTACGATACAAGTATCAAAATCGCACAGTTCATTGCAGGCCCGCATTTGCAATCTGATTTGTTAGAAGCAGCGGTAAATGCAAACTATTCTGCGATACTAATTATGGGAACTGGCCTTGGCCACTTACCGATAGAAAATCCAAATGGAGATGCGCCTGAAAACGAAGAGATTGCGAAGTTCATTCAATCATCGCCGATACCTGTGATAGTTGGAAACCAATGTATCAACGGCCCTGTTGATTTGAATGTGTATTCTAAAGGACGGCATCAACAAGAAATAGGCGTACTAGGACACGGTTCTACGTCTTCACCTGAAGCACTTCTAACTAAGATACACTGGGCGTTATCGAATAATAAAGAACTATCAATTCTCGATCAAAATCTATGTGGAGAGAACAGTTCCTCTCTCAGAAGTTAACCGCTTCAATGAAGAACCTCTGAGCACTGGAAGTAACATGTCGAAAGATTCGGGCGAGGCGCTCGAGGACTTGAGATACCGTCGCGAGCAGGCTCGATTGGGCGGAGGTCTGAAGCGCCAAGAGAGTATTCGCGTTTCTGGCAGAGGCACTGCTAGGGACCGGATTGGAAATCTTTTGGACGAAGATTCCTTTGTAGAAATCGACACCTTCCTCACTCATCGCTCCACCGACCATGGAATGTTCATGCACCCAACTCTAGGAGACGGAGTTGTATGTGGCCATGGCACTGTAGATGGTAGACGAATCTATTGTTTCGCACAAGACTTCTCAGTTCATGGCGGTTCAATGGGTGAAATGCATGCTCTCAAAATTGCCAAAGTTGTCGATATGGCAGAGCGTAGCAAAGTACCCCTAGTCGGCATATGGGACGGAGGAGGACAGAGAGCCCAAGATGGCATCACAGCTCTTGCTGGAACCGGAGAACTCCTCGACAGGTTAGTACAATGCTCAGGAAGAATACCGATGGTATCACTAGTTTTGGGACCCGTAGTTGGGGTTTCAGCACTCGGGGCTAGTTTGGCCGACTTTACAATTCTGGGGAATGATCATGGTCAGTTATTCATGTCTTCACCTTTGGAAACTCCAGAGTGTATTAGTGGTGAAGTTGATGCTGCTGGCCTTGGAGGTGCAACATTACACGCTAGCCGTTCCGGAATCGCATGCCTAATCGCAGATGATGAAGAAGAAGCCTGTTCCCTAGCAATAGACATCCTTGGATTCCTTCCCGACAACAACACATCATCCCCTCCAGTTGAACCAACTGCAGATGAGGCCACAAGACTGAATCCTAATCTTTCAACTTTGGTGCCAGATAACCCAAACAGGCCATACGACATGGTTAAGGTGATTGAGGAAATAGTGGATGATGGAATATTCATGGAACTTTTCAATTCATATGCTGAAAACATAGTAATTGGATATGCTAGATTAGATGGTAAATCTGTAGGAATAATTGCAAATCAGCCCAAGGTATTGGCAGGCTGCCTAGATATTGATGCTTCAATAAAGGCTGCGAGATTCATCAGAACATGTGATGCATTCAACATACCATTAGTCACTTTCGAAGACGTGCCTGGATTCTTGCCAGGGGTAGTCCAAGAATGGGGCGGAATCATCCGCCATGGAGCGAAGTTACTGTTCGCTTATGCTGAAGCAACTGTTCCTAAGATGACCCTAATCACTCGAAAGGCATACGGTGGAGCATACTTAGCAATGAGTTGCAAACACCTGCAATCAGACTACAATATCGCATGGCCGACTGCGGAACTTGCTGTGATGGGAGCAGAAGGTGCTGTCAACATTATTCACAGAAGAGAAATTGCAGCTGCTGCTGATGATCAAAAAGAAGCAACTAGGCTAGAGTTAGTTGATGAATATAAATCTAAATTCGGCGACCCATATGTTGCCGCCCGAAATGGATGGCTTGACGATGTCATCGAACCTGAGGAAAGCCGTATCCGCTTGATAAGAGCACTTAGGATTCTATCTTCGAAGCGTGAATGGTCTCCGCCAAAGAAGCACGGAAACATACCGTTGTGATTACTCTCTCTTAGAGAGAATAAGGTATCCAACTAGTAATACAACAATTAGTCCAAGACCGATTGGTAAAACCCAATCCCCAATAGCCACTTCTGATTCAGCATCATCTTGTGATAAAACCAAATCCTTCACATCGACTTCTTTTGTCGCAGTATTAGACCACTCTTGTGCGATTCCGTCCCATACTCTCACTTCAACTGTGTATGTCCCTTCTGGACCAGTTGGCGTATTAGTGATGCAAGTCAATAATTTGTCACCAATACATTCAGTACCTTGTTCGATTGATTCATCCCCAAATTTCACAGAATAAATCAAGCCAGCGTCTCCATCTTTATCTGAAATAGTCCATAAGATGGAGATGGTATTCCCATCGACATCTACGGTTGATATCCCAACAACTGGTAGGTCAGGAATTGATTTTGTATCCACGGTTAGATTCATCGAACTATTGCTGGAACCATCACTAACGTTCACTGTAAACAGGCTGATGCCGAATAAATCGGGATTTCCAGCCAGAACTAGTTCGCTACCAGTTAATGAGAACCCGACTATTTCAGAAGAACCCGATAATTCGTAAATTAAGTCATCATCGTCTACATCGACAGTGAAGTTCTCAAGATTTAGGATAAGAACACCGTCTTCATCCATTTCAACTTCAATTTCCGAATCCGTAAATTCAACAGCGTCATCTACTGGTGCAACATTGATTGGGACTACAACTGTAATCGGTTCTGTAACTCCATCTGAAACCAATAGTTCAACTAACTCAGCACCATTCCAATGAGTCTGAGGATCTATCAAGATTGTTGGCAGCGTTGTATCAACTCTTAGACCGGGGTATTCTCTAGAACTTACTACCACCAATGTTTGTCCTTCGGGGTCACTAACATACTGACTCAAATCTACAACTATGCTTTCACCGTCTTCAACTGTTTGTTGTTGAGGAATTACCCCATCTTGTACAACAATGTCGTTTACTGGTATTACCGTGACATTTACCGTAAGGTTAGCCATGTCATCTCCGGCTGCTAATACGAGGTTCATTTCCATTGTACCGCTCCATTCTTGGAGGTTTTGATGGGTGATTGTTAAATCCGTTAGAGAGTTATCTACCAGCAAAATACTGTCGTTATCTGCAACCATATATGCATCTATGAAAACTACATCTTCGCCGTCTGGATCAACTGCAAACACATCTGGTGTTAAAGTGACAAAGGAATGCTGATTCAGACTCACTTCGGGAAGTGGGGTGGTAATTTCCAAAGGAGAACCTAGTCGAATAATAGTAAATTCTAACCAATCTGAAAACGAATAATCTGCAACCTGTATCTCGATCATTGCTTCACCGGGCGATAGCATTGAACCATTAAGTGTACAAGATGCAATTCCATTCTGCAAGATTCCAGGCACTGTATCTCCATTTGGTAAAAGACACGTAGTGTTACCTAATGCGATTCCTCCGTCTCGCATAGATACATCAGAAGAAATTGTAAATTCCTGATCTTGTAAAACTGACAATGCAGTGGATGAGATATTATTCATGTCATACAATCGAGAACGAGATAAATCTTCATCAATGTAAGCATCCGGATCTGAAGAAACTGATTTATCCTCCCGGTTGAATGCGGCTTGGTATGCTGAATCGTCACCCCTAAGAGACAGATTCAGGTATGGCAGAATATGATTCAGCGCATGCTCTTGTTGCCCTTCCCGGCCCATTGTAGAGTCGCCGTCGGCAAATCTTTCGAAGAAAGTATCACTCTCTTGATAGCCTAGGTGATTTGCACCACGGGGATGCATGATTTGCCATGCACCTGACCAATCACCAGTGTAGGTCATTATATTCTCATTAGCAGGAGCAATCTCGTCAGTTGTACCTGTCAAGAATAATGCGGATGCTGGGTTAGAAAGCAATATTTCAGATGTTGTAGAAGTTGAGGTTCCATCAAAACCTAGACCGAATAAACCGTCTATTTCTGAAACACCAGACTTGACAATCTCTGCCGCTTCATGTGCACCTGTACCATGCCCCGATAGAGAAATGTGGTTGATAGCTAACATTCCTTGCAAACTAGGTAAGTCATCAGTGCCATTTTGATTCCAATCGATCAATTGTTGTTCAACTAAGTCCCATTCTGAAGATACTACTAGAGTTACGTATCCCCACTTAGAAAGTCCATCTTGAAGCCAAATATATTGCTCGACAGATTCGCCATCATCAGGAATGAAAACTACTATCGCAAATGGACCGTTCTGAGCAACATTCGTATCTTCACCGTCGGAAATTGAAGGGTAAGAGATTCTGTATTCGTCGATTAGTGTTCCATCTCCTTGAGACCATCCCACAAAACCCGAGTTGATATTCTGCACGGGGAAATCTTCCGCCACAGCGGTAGGGAATACCATAATGGCCACTAGAAACAGCACGATCTTATTCATCCCAAATGCACCTCTACATCAACTAGCCTAGTCATTAGAAGTGAAATTGAAGGTAAGTGTTCAGCATATTTTGGAGCCCATAGAGTTGCCCACGACAGCAAATGCTGAGCACATAATAGCCAACGGCCATCAGCAACATTTGATAACGTTTCAATTCTAGAATTATAGTCGCCTTCCATTGGGTCGTATCTAACCAATAAATCGCCTCCATCATTGTCGAAGTCAATAGAAACCGATGGCTCGTCATCACTAAACTGCCACGGACCGTCATCCTCCAAAAGACGATTACCACCTAATTGATTGATTGAACCGCCATTTTGACACCACGCTGCAGCCACAGATCTAGCAGTTCCGCCACCACCTGTGATTCCGAGTACACCTGACACGTTGTGCCCAAACGCTTCTGCAACGATGAGCATACCTGGGCCATCGGTCGAAGCAGCCCACCATGAACGGCCATCCCATCTCAAAGTGTTAACAGAGCGGATTTCCATCGAATTATCGATGCATTTGACTGCTGCTGCAGATAATTGATGCTTTAGGGGAGAGGTAAGAGATAGCCAGACCTCGTCATCATGAATGAATTTAGATTCCGAAGTTACGACTCCTAAAGGAGCATTAGGTAGGCGTGCATCTGCAGCAGGGTGCCCCTCGATACTTGCAGTAACCGCTCTTTCAAGAAGAGTGTTAGCTCTAAATTTGCCCAATGGTGAACCAACTAATTCCCAGTCTGGTGGAGAAGGTAGAGAGCCAGCATATCCCCATGCCAGTGCATTTTCTACCCCATCGGTAGGAATTACAACCACTCCTTTTAGTCCGGGAAGGTTAATTCCATCGATTCGAGAAAGGTGGGAGTGGACTAGTGCGGTCAACACAGGAGACAAAGAGTGAACAATTGGCTCGCCAGCCACTCCGTGACGCACCTTCGCCATATGACATAATCACAAGTTCCAGTACTTGAATAAGCCTACATTTGGTTAGAAGTCATTAAACAAAACGGGGCAACCATGAATTATGACTGTGTCATGGGTCAATCATGGCAGGAGCAGTAGAGCGTGGTTCATTCATTTGGTTCTTGATGGCTGCAACTCAGATTTGGTTATCTCTAAAATTGATGGAAGAGGTAAGTACTGCTGTAACAACATTATTTGGAACTGGTGCTGCGGCTTGTATCATATTAGGCTTAGTTGTTTTCCGTTCGGAACAAAGAGAACTATTACTCAATCCTATGAAGAATCTAAACAGGGAAGTTCATGATGAACAGATTTCCAAGCAAGGTAAAGGCATCTGGTTCGGAGTCGGAATGTGGATACTAACAATCTTCGTTGGAACTATATTTTTCTGAGTTGAGTTAATGATTGATGACGGTTCAGAAAACCTATTCCAAGGATTCTGGCCATTCATGAAAAGATTCCTCATATTATTCCTACCACTATGGGTGTTCCTGATAGGATATAGTGCCGGATTGCACATTTTACTTTCTGCAGTATTAGCAGGATTATCAGTTTCGACTATCGCAATGTTTGAGAAATATCAACTGAAGCAAGAAAATGACAGCACTACTGCTGGGAATAAGGTCATTAAGTAAAGCGACAAGGGTGGGATAGGGTCGAGTATGGGTCTACTAGATTGGTTTGCTGAGGCACTGGGATTTAACGCTCCATCTGCGATTGAACTAATCTTCATTACATGTGCAGTATTAGGTGCTGCATTTTTCATAGTCATGATGGCTCTAATGCTAGTTGGAGACATATTGGGTGGCGTTGTCGATACTGCCTTTGATACTGACTTTAGCATGGACACAGACCTTTCGTTTGAGTTGTTCAGCCTTCAAGGAATCGCTGCAGCGATTATGATGTTTGGATTAATGGGATTGTTCACGGTTTCTGCAACTGGAATGGAACTACTAGCTGTTGTCGCTGGTGGTTTCGCTGCAGGAGGTTCGCTTTACATGGTAAGAGTCATGATGCAGGGGATCACAAACCTACAAGCAGATGGAACTATGAAACACACAGATGCTGTTGGAGAGAAAGGTCAAGTTTACTCTCGCATATTACCCAATGCCACAGGAGAAGTACAGGTTGCAGTTGATGGCACTCTGCGCACCCTAACAGCCCGTGCAAAAGACAAGACCGCATCTATTCCAAGCGGTGAACTAATCAGAGTCGTAGAAGTCATAGGATCTACTATGATTGTCGAACCACTAAACAGTGGAGATGAAATAATAATAGAAGAAGAGTGAGGCGAGAAACATGGACACTGGAACAACTTTATTCCTATTAATAATGGGAACCGGACTAATATTTGCATTTGGAATAATCATGCTTGTAACTAGATACAAGCGCTGTGCTTCTGACGAAATCCTTGTTGTTTATGGACGCGTTAGTGGCGGCAAAGCATCACGTTGTATCCACGGTGGTGCAACAATGGTTTGGCCTTTGATTCAAGATTACAAGAAATTGAGTCTAATTCCTCTGACTATTAGCATTCCATTGACTGGTGCTCTATCTCAAGAGAACATCAGAATCAACGTTCCATCTACGTTCACAGTAGGTGTCAGTACAGACCCTACAATCATGAACAATGCTGCAGAGCGCCTACTACATCTTACTCCTGCACAAATTCAGGAAATGGCATCTGAGATCATCTTCGGTCAACTTCGTTTGACTGTTGCGTCTCTAACAATTAGGCAAATCAACTCTGACCGCGAACTATTCGCTGAGGCTATCCGTAGTAACGTAGGTCACGAACTTAACAAGTTAGGACTTAACCTAATCAACGTTAACATCAGTGACATTACTGACGATTCGGACTTCATTGAGAGTATTGGACAGAAGGCTGCTGCAGGTGCGGTAAACGCTGCAAAGTCTGATGTTGCAGCAGCAAACCGTGATGGTGACATCGGGCAGGCAGAAGCATACCGTACTCGTGACATTCAAGTCGCAGAGAACACAGCAGAGGCTGAGAAAGGAAAGAAAGCAGCTGACGCAGACCGACGTAAGGAAGTCGCTGCACTTGAAGCAATCGCAATCGAGGGAGAAAACACCTCCAGGGGAAGCATTGCAGACTACAATGCAAGTCTTGCTGAGAAAGAAGCGGAAGCAATGCAAAGAGCCGAAGTCGCTCGCAGAACTGCAGAGATGGAAGTTCAGAAGGCACAGTATTTGCTAGAACAAGAGAGACTCAAGGCTGAAGAAATCGTACGCGAAGAGATTGCAAAGACTCAGATCGAGATTGCTGCAGAAGCAGAAGCGGAACGACAGCGTCGTATTGCTCGTGGTGAAGCAGATGCTATCCTTGCAAGATACAAAGCGGAAGCGGAAGGTATCCAAGCTGTACTAGAAGCAAAGGCTGCTGGTTACTCTAACCTAGTAGCAAGTACAGGGGGAGACTCAAAGGCTGCTGCTACACTATTGATGGTTGAGAAGATTGAGAATATCGTATCTCGCCAAGTCGAAGCAATTTCTAACCTGAAGATCGACAAGATCACTGTTTGGGATTCTGCTGGCTCAGGAAAGGGGGAAGGCTCCACTGCTAACTTCGTATCTAGCCTAATTCACTCATTGCCACCAGTGCATGATGTTGCAAAGATGGCAGGCGTAGACCTACCTGATTACTTGGGTAGCATGAAGGACGAGTGAAACCGCCTTTATCGGCCCCTAAAGGGGCCGTGGTTTCTATAACCCTCCAATGCTCCAAGGCTTCTATGCAGAGTGACCTCGAGATTGCAAGAGCCGCAGAAATGGAAGATATTTCAGCCATAGCATGGAAACTTGGAATCAGTGATAATGAAATCATGACCATGGGTCGCGGTAAGGCGAAAATTACCTGGCAAGCACTCAAATCTCGGCTGTCTAAACCACAAGGATCTCTGATTCTAGTAACCAGTGTAAACCCGACTCCTTTCGGTGAAGGTAAGACAGTCACAACAATTGGACTAACTCAGGCACTAAATCGAATAGGAAAGCGAGCAACGTGTGTGATTCGTGAACCATCGATGGGACCTGTATTTGGAATCAAAGGTGGTGCTGCAGGAGGAGGGTTTTCGCAAGTACTTCCGATGGAAGATATTAACCTACATTTCACAGGTGACTTACACGCAGTGACCAGTTCACACAACTTATTGTCATCGATGATCGACAATCATCTCAAACATGGGAATGATGAGAAAATTGATTCGACCAGAATCATTTGGCCGAGAGTGGTTGACCTGAATGATAGGTCGGTCAGGAATGTAACAGTAGGCCTTGGAGGACCTGCAAACGGGGTAGTAAGAGAAGACCGTTTTGACATTACAGCTGCAAGTGAAGTCATGGCCATCTTAGTATTGGCTAAGGATTATGCAGATTTGCGAAGAAGGCTTGGTGAAATCGTGATCGGCCAGCGCATGGATGGAAGCCCTGTAAAGGCTGAAGACATTGGTGCTGCAGGCGCTATGTCACTCCTTCTAAGAGAAGCGTTCTTGCCAAACCTTGTACAGACTATCGAGGGGGACCCTGCATTCATTCATGGGGGACCATTTGCTAATATTGCCCATGGGAACTCATCTATCATCGCGGATAGACTTGCGCTTGGAGCCGCTGATTTCGTAGTAACCGAAGCAGGCTTTGGTTCAGATATGGGGGCTGAAAAATTCATGCATATCAAGGCTGCAAATTCTGGGAAAGCACCAGATTGTGTTGTGATGAATGTCACTGTTCGCTCAATGAAATTACATGGAGGAGCATTTGGAGCACGTGCTGCTCGCCGTCCATCAAAAGAAGAAATTGAGAAGGAAGATGTCGAAGCGGTAAGGTCTGGTGCGCAAAGTAACCTGGACCGCCATATTCGAAATATGTCTGAATTCGGAATGCCAGTAGTAGTATCGGTAAACAGATTCGCAAGCGACACTGATGCAGAGTTGGACTGCATAATAGAATGCGCTCGAGCATCTGGCGCATCCCAAGTGTGCTTGACTGAAGTACATGCAAAGGGTGGAGCAGGTGGTGCAAATTTAGCAAAGGCCGTAGTCAGATCTTGTCAAGACCACATAGCTGCAGGAAGGCCATTTACTCCACTATTCAATCCCAAAACACCGATTGAAGAGAAGGCTCTTCGAGTTGCTACTAGGATTTACGGAGCAGATGGCATTAACATTCAAGCCAAAGCGGATAGACAACTCAAGCAGATCAATTCATGGGGATACGGACACTTACCTGTTTGTATGGCTAAAACACAGTATTCATTCAGCCATGATGCAAACCTGTTGGGCGCACCTACTGGATTTGAAATACCGATACGTGAATTTAGATTGAATTCGGGTGCAGGTTTCGTAGTTGCAGTGTTAGGTGAAATCATGACAATGCCTGGATTGCCTAAGCGTCCTGCAGCATCTGACATGGACATGGATGAAGATGGGAACCTTCTCGGCGTATTCGGGTGAAATTGATGCAGGTCATCAAACGAGATTTCGGGTTGTATCGCATTCGAATAGACTGCGACGATGACCTCTGGACATTGGCAAGGCTATGTGTGAAAGGAAGGAGCCTAGGCATGCTCGGTGAAAGACGTGACCAGACGACAGCAGGTCAAGAAGGCGGTAGAGCAAAAGCTGCTGAAAGGAAAAAGATGTGGATAAAATTGGCAATAGAATCGAATGAATTCCACACATTTGCTGAAACTCTACGAGTCCACGGAATAATCGAAGAAGCTCAATTTGACCAAGGGAGTCACCACACACATATTGTGGAAGTTAGAGATGAAGTGGAGTTAACTTCGAATCAACAATTCCCGTCTGTCGATCAGGATTTAATTCGCCAAGCATGTGCAGATAGTGGCAAAGCAAAGGTAGTAATCCTTGTTGTAGAGGCTGATGAAGCGATTTTGTACGAAGTTAGTAGCCGTGGAGTAAGAGAGGTTTCAACTTGGACAATGCGAGGAGGAGGTAAATACACCGGGGCTAAAATCAGTGAAGGTGTTTCAAAATCTTTCTTTGAAAAAATTGCTAAAGAGGCAAACGACTCAATCAAAGAAGGAACACCAATAGTGATTTGTGGGCCAGGTCACTCCAGAGAAAAACTAGCACCTCTGATTAATGGCACCAAGAAATTGATTGCAACTAGTATGGGTGGGCGTGGTGCTGCCAATGAAGTGATCAGTGAAGGACTCGCTGGAGACGTATTATCAGAGCATGCTGTTGTAAAAGAAACAGCACTTTTAGAAGAAGCATGGAGAAGAATATCCACTGATGGACCTGTAGCATATGGTCGTGAATCGATAATCAAAGCATTAGAGGAGGGGGCTATTGAGACCTTATTGGTTAGTGCTGACCTTCTGAGAGAAGCAGATTGGGGATCAGTTGTTGGTGGACTCAGTGACATCGGCGCTAATCTTGTTCAATGTTCTACAGACCACGATGCTGGAGAGCAACTTCTTGGAATGGGCGGAGCTGTTGCATTATTGAGATTCAGGGTGTGAGCATGTATTCTAGATGGTTTCACGAAATCGAGGGTGAACTTCGTAAAGAAATGAAAGGTCTCAGGTGGCTTCTTATTCGTCAAGAAGACCTGGTTAAAGCAACGCCTGCATGGATGTTTGCAGAGTTAGATGGTACTCTAATTGGAGTAGACCACCGAGGTGTAAATTTCCAATCTGGAGTTCATAATCGTGCAATTCACTTGTTACTTGTAGATGAAACAGAAGGAATTACTGGAATTACTAAAGTTGTCAGTGAAGGAACACTTGAAGACCACATTTGGTAATCAAGCAAACGGTATTGAAATCGATTTATGTGTTCCAAGGTTTACGATAGTAAGCATACAAGGTTTCGGCTGGAAACCTAGCATTCTTTGGTAAGATGTCTGATCTTGCCAAGTAGATGAGCAAACTAGCGTGGTGCCACGGAAATCTGTACAGGCATGACCGTGTACGTGTCCAGTGACGAAAATGTCGGGTACTTCTCTTATGACTAGACCATCCTCTGGTTCAGGTGAAAGCGGAGTTTTGCCACCCCATTGTGGAGCGAGATGTCTGCGACGTAGCATTTGTCTCATCGCTTCAACAGGGTCACGATAGGTTACTGTTCTAAGGCCGGCAACGAAATCGTCAATGGATTTACCATGGTATGAAAGAAGGCGTACGCCATCAAGACTGAAATCACATGGATTCCCAACAAATGTGGTACTGTTGAAATCTTGTTGGATATCGGGTTCCAATGTGGGCTGAGGTTCAGCAGGTCGTACTGCATCGTGATTACCGGGTAGCATAATGCATTCCACCCAATCAGGTAGCAGTTCCAATAGTTCTGCAAACCTAGTATACTGGCCGTACAAATCTTTGATTGCTAATTCCTTGTCTTGCCCAGGGTAGATACCTACGCCATCAACACAGTCTCCAGACAAAACAAGATACTTCACTGTTCTAGCCAATGGGTCATTATTGAACCATTGAATCATCTTGTGCCATTGAGCTTCGAGGAAGGTTTTGCTACCTACGTGGATGTCTGACAGGAAAGCAACTGATACTCCTTGCTCTGCGAAACTTTTGTCGTGTTTATCCTGCATTGGGAAATGTAAGTCGTCGATGTAGAACATATCTCCATTTTGGGAAAAAGTTCCTGACACTCCGATTACATCATCAGGCATCAAGCCTGACTCGACAACTTGAGCATGCTCAATTACCCTATCTTCGCCCTTACGATTCATCAATAAACAATTCATATCGCCGCTTGCATCTTCTAGAGAGAACATTAGATGTCCGTTTTTAGTGTGGCGAGGGTCATTTACCAAACCGATAGCAACAGCGATGTTTTCTCGTGCTTGGAATCTACCTTTTTCGGCTTGCAGCCTTGCAATCTCCATGGGCCTTCTAGGCAGGTTAGAATTAGCTAGAATCAATTTGCGTAGTCTCTCGAGGCGGTCATTGAAGGCATTATTGATGTCTCCCATTTTACCTTCAGTAGTACTGTTACCCGTGATGTCATAATGCACTTTGATGTCAATCATGGCGTCAACTGCATCCATCGGAAAATCCTCTCTGCTCCAATCGGGAAGATTGTTACGCAAGTTGATCCGCTCTGGTTGTGATTCAACAATTGGAGCGATAACCCTGCCAGGATTTGCGCCTGGAACCATGTCTATGGTCATTAGTCCCTTTACACCCTTAGAATGTAATTCGGCAATCAAGCCCAATGGGTCGTGGTGTTGCTCTAATCTTTCTTTCACACCACGGTTGACAATCAGCCCTGCACTCATCAAGTGCTGGAGAATCTCGCCCCAACCGGTTGCCATGATTACAAGACGAAATCGGACGTACAAGAGGTGTTCGGATACTTTGGTGAAATTGAATCACTCATTTTTCCAATTAATGTCTGTATCGTCACCTACAGAAACACTAGGATCTTGCCAAGACTCGTCTTGCCATGGAGCACCTGCTGCTGCTTCTGCTGCTCTGCGAGCCTTTTCTGCTTCAGATTTCGCCATAGCAACTGCAGCATCTGCAGCGACTTTCTTTTTCTCAGCAATTGCATCTTTTTGACGAACCTTGGCCTTGTCCCAACAATCAATTGCAGTTTTCAATGCGAAATGTACGAATGAAATTTTATTTTCTTGACGATTACCACCCATCTGGACAGATTCGGCATTTGCCCAATGCTCAGAAGCAATTCCAACATATACCAAACCAACAGGCTTGTTCGAGTTAAGTGCAACGGGCCCTGCAATACCAGTAATTGAAATTGCAATATCCGCACCGGATTTGATTCTAGCACCATCAGCCATTTGGATTGCAACAGTAGCGTTTACAGCACCTTTAGATTCTAATAATTCTCTCTGGACATCCAACTCATTGATTTTGGAATCATATGAGTAGCAAACCCAACTTTGTCCAAACCAATCACTTGCTCCGGAGATATCAGTCAAGGTACTTGCAAGTAGCCCTCCAGTACAAGATTCGGCAAGCGTAATAGTAGCATTTACCTCTTTCAAACGGCGAACCAGACGAGCCGCAAGTGCTTGGACTTCCTCATCCATCAGATAGGCACGAGAGCCCGTACTTCTTGAAGTTACAGGGGTTCTATTCAAAAAGAGGTGCCAAGTAGGCTCGGCTGGGCCCGTGGTCTAGCGGTTATGACACCTCGCTTACACCGAGTTGATCGTGGGTTCGATTCCCACCGGGCCCACTCTCAAAAACTGCCACTCAGTGCACTGTTTTTGTTAGAATCGAAAAAGTTCAAAGACCCAAATAAGGGCGTAAATCGTTCAAATCATTAGATTCTACTACAGTAATCCCTGCTTCTGCGAACGCAATTTTGGCCGCATCCCTCTGAGGGTTGAATCCGATGAAGGTAGAACCATCTATTTTCATCGATAAATCCATACTGGAGTCGCCAATTGAAACCAATCTATCAGGCGGACAATCAATGATATCCAGTAATCTTTGAATTGAAGTGTACTTTTCCATGGATGGTACTCTTACCACGCCTTCATCCAGTAACCATCCGTCATCATCAAATTCGAATCCGTTAGCAATCCAATCATCTGCCTTCACAAGCCCGGCAATTGATTGTACAAACAAGTCTACTCCTGCTGACACTATTGCCACGTGGACTCCTGCTGCTTTCAGATCAGCAACTAATTCCTTTGCACCTTTCATTAACTTGCATCCAGAGTACGCTCTAAACAAATCATCGCGATGAATCTTTGGGGACTTCTCTTTCCATAATGCAATATCTGCTGCCATGAATTCACTATCTGTCAATTCACCAGCCATGAACTTCTGAAGGAGATCTTTGGAGCTAGTTCCAAAGTGATCATGGATAGTTCTCCAAGAAGAAATAGAATCTGCTAGTACACCATCACAATCGAATGCAACACATTGTGGCTTATCCAAATTAATCACTCCATTTGACGGGAGCAGGCTATCGCACTTGGACTTGTTGAAAATAAAAGAGGAAAGAAGGTTACAGAGGGGAGGGCCCCAGGATCGAAATCCTGGGGCCACACTCCTTTGTGGGGCATCCCCCACCTCTAGAGGTGGGTATTTTTGCGTACAAGTTGAGACTCCACCCTCCCCCTAGAGAGAGGATGAAGTACTCACCAATCACTTACTGTCTCAAAGACTGTCCCAAGTTCTTAGAACGGAACCTGGTCCAGAGTTTGGTACGTAGCTGATCGAGACAAACATGTCACGTATTGTTTCACCATTTTCATCTACAGTACTGATGTAAATTGTGTCACCTGTGTCGAAACTTGACTTTGTAGCACCATTTTCTCCTCCTACAGAGTCACCGAAGGTAACTAGACTTGGTGAGTTACCTGGGTAGAACCCGTAAACAGTAGTTTCTGCAAGATTGTAAGATCCTGAGACACTTTGGCCTGTTGAGTCAACGTATTCGACTGTTACTTCCATAGCTTGTGTTGCTAGTTCAACTTGACTTGCAGTGACGGTGATTCTGTGGAAATCTCCACTTGAAGAATCAACATCGAAAGTCATACGAGGGACACCCTTTGCAGACGTGTCTGCAAGGCTGGATGCCCAGACGTATATCACACCAGATAGAACCACTGTAATCGCAACCATTAGGATGGTAGCGATAACTGGGCTCACTGCTTGCTCGTCTGCTTCAAGGATCATCTCTTCTAGAGATTCTTCTTCTTCATCACGGCGGCTCTGTAGAACCAGTGCGCTGACGAATAATCCTGCTGCGCTGATAGCAATGATTGACGGTACAAAGGATGGTACATCCGCTGTTCCAATCAAGCGTACGACAGTTGGTAGATCTTGTCCGGTTGCGAGAGTTGTCTCACCGAATGTACGTGGTTGTGCACAATCTGAACCATTGTCGTCAGTGCTCATCAAGTTGTTACACCAATCTTGGTCTTCTAGCATTGGTCTACGCTTGTTGTTCAGTGTAACTGCGGATGGGTTACCATTCGCATCTACGCTTGAACTTCCAACTTCACCAGGACAACTCCATGCTTCTCCTTGAGCACCATCGCTGCTAATACAGCTGTGTGCGTAAGGGAAGGAGTAACCGAAGTAACGGTCATCAGGTGATGCAGACATGTCACAAGACTCGCCAACACAGGTTAGGACGTCAACTTCAACCCAAACTCTGGTACTTGTAGAAGTAATGTAAACGAAGTCTGTAACTTCTAGTGTTTCACCGTATGCAGGTGGACTGACGTACTGTGTACCTAGGTTCACGTATCCTTCTTCAGTTTCATCTGCACTGTTGTATCCGTTGCTGTGGAATGTTACTTCCAGCATGTGGTCGTAGTTGTACGGACCTTGATCTCCACCGTGACCGATTGTGACAGTTGTTGGCACGAAGGTCTTCGGCATGATGTTCGAAATCTGGTTAAAGTCAAACTTGGAGACATCAGATAGGAAGTAATCAGGTACGTTCTCTGCGACGTTATCAACACGGACATACAATGTTACACTGTCTTCACCTTGTTGGTAGTTAGCAGTTGTCATATCGTAGTTAGGCACGTAACTTGGTGCATCAGCTGAGTCGTGTAGGTACAAGATGATTGGACAGAACTCACCAGATAGAGGGTTCTTCTGGTGAATACCACCATTCTCTAGGTAGTCTACTTCCCACTCAGGTGCGTTGGTTGTTGCATCCTTAATTAGGTCGAATGCAATGTCATCACCGTTAATTGTGGCAGTGAAGTAGTTCTCGTAGTTACATGTGTCCGACTTGACAATGGTCCACTCAAGATCTAAATCTTGGTGGTCGTTATCATGCTTCATTTCAGATAGGTCGTAAGTCAAGTTGTCTACGTTCTCATCATCCTCAGTTAGAGTAACCTTCCAAGGGAAGCTTGGAACTTCTCCATTTCCGTCAGAGATTACAACACCAGCCTGGCGATCCCAGTCTAGTACTTCAGGTGCATCGTTAACTGGAGTAACTGAGAAGTTAACCTCGTAATCGATTGCATCTGTGTTCTCTCCAACCCATGAGTATGCCAGACAGATGTCTGATGTCATTCCGGTAGGAACTCCAGGTGCAAGATACTCAGGTATGAAGGAAGCAAGTCCAAGGTACAAGTTGTAACAACCTGTAACTGTCATTGGTCCATATACTGGGTGAACGACATCGTAGTCGATCAACCATGTGTATGAGACACAACTTGCTCTGACATTTGTGGTACGTCCTAGGTAGGTGTTAGCACAGTATCCACCATCGTCAACCAATGATAGTACAATAGTACATTCGCCACCAAGTTCGTTTGCTGAGTTCTCGACAATTGACAATTCGTTGTTAACTACCGAGACACTGAATGCAGGACATGGGTTGTATCCGCCAGTGGTTGTGTAACCATTTGCGAAGACATCATCCCAACTATCACTGTACACAGACGAAGTTACATCGACGCCGTACGCTTCCATCCAGAAGTCACTGTAGTTCAGTGAGTTGTAAACCATTGCGTTAGCATCGATTGTACTGTCACAGCCATCATCTGAGCGAACTGCTGTTACCTTGTTTCCGCTTGAGTCCATGTATTCTTGGTACCAAACAGATCCACAGCCATTCTGCGCTAGCAGGTAGGTCAGTAGAGATACGTTGTTCAGAGTAGGTAGTGTGTAAGTTCCGTTTGGCGAGATACTAGCTGGGTCACCAGACATATCGATGTCCTGGAATCCACCTTGGGATGTTACAGCAGCACCAACTTCAGCGAACATTTCTGCCACTGAGTCGTACTTCTTCTGTACCCAGTATGGATCAACTGTTACGTCGTCTCCCTTTATCTGAGCGTTCCAAGAGTATTGCTGTGGTTGCTCGTTAGCCATATCGTTACTTGCCATGTCTACAATGTAGGAACCTGTTGCGTTAGCAGCAGATCCTAGAACCTTGCTTACACTTCCAAATCCTTCGTCAAGTACGTTCAAGTTACCTGCACCATCATCTGCGAAGATAGGCATACAATCTGCACGCTCTGTGTTACAAATCACAGGTGCGTCGTTAACATTGATTACACTGAAAGTAATTGTCTTACTGTCTGTTAACCCGTGACTGTCTTCTACGGTGAAGTGGAAGACATACTGACCGAACTGATCATTGTCCGGAGTAATTGTCATGGTTTGAGCAGACAATGCCCTGTCAAGAAGCATAGTTGGGCTTCTTGATGGGTCAGCGTCATCAGCATAACTCCAGGTCAGAGTGTTCTCTGCATCCTGTACGTCATCTGCCTTGTCAAGCAATGTTAGTGTGTAGGCACCGCTGTCTTCGTTAACTGTTATGTCAACCAAGTCTTGGATAACCGGACATGCACGTAGAATATCTACACTTGTAGCAACATTTGTGCTCATGTCGACGGAGTTAATATTGCCCCAATCTTCTTCACAAGCAGCTTCAACCTTGACTGAGATGTCGTAGGTCTTTGCATCGCTAGGTGAGTTAGAACCAACGTAGCTGCGGTAGATTAGCAGGTGATTGGTTAAGTCATCACCATCTGCCAAATCAGTGTGGCCCAATAGTAGAGTCAACTCTTCATTGAAAGTCTGACCAACTGCACCAGTTGCGATTGTTTGGTCAGGGTGAACAGATTCTACTGCACCTGTTGATTCATTCTGAACTACTACGATCATGCGTACTGTGTTTGATGGTTCACCGATACAAGTCCAAGGGATTGCAATTTCGGTGTCCGTGTCAGCAGTGTTACCAATAGAGGAACTTAGTGCTGTACATGAAGATGTAACATCAGACCAGCCTGTGAAGCCGTTGACCTTCAGACCGGAGTTACCAGCGCCATCATCCTCTGCCCAGAAGACATAGTCTGCTGCGAATGGCAGAGCATGAGAGACATACCAACTGTCACCAGTTGTGTCTCCACCTGTACTGGAGTCAATGTAAATCTGCAAGTCTGCAGATCCCATGTCAACACCAGTCAGTGCAAGGTACAAATTGTTAGCATCCCATGTAGCAAGGAAGTCCTCGTCTACACCGTCGCTGGACATTACACCAGGCATTGCATCATCAGATGGGTTCTTCTCGTTTCCATACCACTCAGACATATCACCGTCTGCATACATGTACGAAGCACGGTATGCTGGTGAGACGTATGCTGCTTGAGCTCCGTCTGTGGATTGAATCATCAATCCAACATCAGATGCAGAGCCACCCTTGTGGGTGATGCTCAGGTCAAGCAAGTTTCCTTCATGGATTACAGCGGTAGAATCTACAACTAATTTAGATGCTGTTACTGTGTTTCCGACAGAAGTTACTGTTACGTAGGAACCTGCATTGATTTGGGTAATAGAGTCTGCCCAGGTTACGTTCTCGACTGAACCTTCTGCTCCACCATCAGCCATTAGTGATGTTGTAGCATCAGAATTTCCACCGTTCCAGCGGAAGTCCACTGCATCGGTGTTTAGTCCGTACAATCCAGATGTTGACATGTCAGTTCCATCGAATGTTGATGTTCCTGTCACGTACATTGCAGATCCTGTGTTATCTGCGATTAGTTCTGCTCCGTCTACGACAACGTCTGTGTCTTCAGCGTACGCAGCGTAATCGCCACCAGATAGTAGTGCATCTCCAGTTAGAGTCATTGAACCACCAAACTGCTCAATTGCAGTTCCGAATCCAGAGACCGATGTTCCATCTAGAGTAATGTCGTCAGTTGAACCGACTACATTGACACCGACTGAAACGAATCCGCCACTGCTTCCTGTCGCTACAGTTACTGTAGCATACATCCACGGGTGGACGCTACAGTGGTAATCGTAGGTACCTGCTGTGCTGAAAGTCTTGGTGAATGTAGAACCTAAGTTCATTACTCCACCAGATGACCAGATTGGAGACCCGCCAACATCAGTTGCATTTGATGTTACATCGTGAGGCTCTCCGACACCGCTGTTGTTGTAGTATGCGTTAGCTCTCCAACGAACTGTGTCACCTTCATTGATGTTCAAAGCAGCAGGAGAGTATGCGTTAGCATTCATCTGTACAGTGTATACTGCGCCACCGCTTCCTCCGACTGCTTCCAAGGAAGAGCCAGAGTCTACTAGGTCACAGCCATCTGTTACGATTGCATTCTCCATTACACTGACAGTGTTTCCACCAGTATTGACTACTGAGGATCCACAATCTTCAGCCCAAATTCCGATTGCTGCAGGAGCAACACGGCCTGTGGTCTGAGAGATGTCGTTGTTAGTAACGTTAGCATTGTAACCGAATCTTACACCGTCTACAAGGATTCCACCATCTGCATCGATTAGTGTGTTACCATCGATTACACCGTATCCATCCTTTACGTAGATTCCAGCCTTTGAAGCATCGCCTTGTCCGAGGATTGTGTTATCCATGATGTTCCAATCTAATGCTCCACGCATGTAAATCGCTTCATCAGAGTTACTGAAAGTGTTACCTTGAATCAATAAGTCTGTGGTTGTTCGATCCTGTGTGTATACACCGTATGATGGTGCTGTGGAACCACTGAATGTGTTGTCAGCGATTACTGCTCCATCTGTGTATGAGTTCAGGGAGAACCAGATATCGATGTGGCTTGTGTCAGTAAATGTGTTGTTATGAATTACTGCATCATCAGCACCCCAGTAGGACTGGTTGTGATAGTAAGTGAATCCTGTTCTTGTCAAGAAGACACCGACTCCACAGCCTGTAACTACGTTGTTGGCAATAGTAGTGTTTGCTCCACCAGCGTTCATACACATGTCTTGGTATGCAGACGAACCGGTGTTTTCTGTACTTCTAAAGTGAGTCAGGGTGTTATTCTGGACGTTGAAGAAATCAGCTTCCCAAACATAATTACCCCATGTAGACTTCAATCCGTAAGTGGTTACGATAGATGCTAATCCAGAGATTGTTGAATCCTGAATATCAGGAACTACATCGTTCCATCCATTGTATCCAATCTTAATTCCTTGTGGATTACCATTGTCATCGACTGCAGTTGAAACCCATGTGGATTCGTGTGCATACAATCTTGCACCATAAGGTGATGTAGACCAGATCTGCATAGAATCATACGTATTGTAAGTTCCAGTTACGATTAGTGTACTGTCATTCAATGAATTGTCAGTGTCACCATCGATGTACCAATATCCTACATCGACCATTACGACCTTGTTGGACATATCTTGAGGCGTTGCACCATAGTAACCGTACTGAGTCATACCAGAACTGTATGCTCTGGAACCACTAGTACTCTGACCTGGACAGTTAGCAACATATTCGAACGATGTCGATGAGAAACTGTAACAGACACGAGCGTCTACTGTGTTAACCAAGTCCATTGTATGTGAATTGCCAGACGAGTCTGTCAATGCCACTGCATCGAATGTGTATCTGAAATCTCCAGCGTTGTTACTTGGACTGGTCCAGTAGTAAGAACCAACCTGTGCAACTGTTACTGCTTCGTAACCTGAAAGAGTTTCAGTAGTCATTCCGGATGCATCAACTGTTTCTGTGATGAAAGTTAATCCTTCAGCATCACCGTTACTATCTGTTGTGGAGGAACCCGTAGGTGTACCTGCTCCGTCCTTTAGGACGACGTTAGCACCACTTACTGGTGAACCACCGGCTTCGACGTTTACATCAAGGTAGCGCATTCTTTGGTATACACCGTTACCTGTAACTTCTACGGATGTAGAATCTACAGTTCCTTCGATGAAGTCAACGTTAGCTGTTCCTGTAATGACTACATCTTTGCCGTTTGCGAAATCGCTGTTGATTAAGGTGATTGCACCTTTACCAGCAGTTTCAATTCCCACTGCATTGGTTCCAAGAGTCATTCCTTCCCAAGTGATGTCCTTACTAGTTGCTGAACCGAATTTTAATCCGGAGCCAGTCGAACCTGCAATTGAACCAGTTAGTTCTCCTGCTAGATCCTTAACGTAGTAAACACCTGCAGATGTTGTTCCAGAGATGTCGACGTTAGTGAAAGAGTTAGAACCAGAGGCTCCTGCTCCTACAAGCACACCGTATGCTCCACCAGAAACTGTCAAATCATCAACTGTTGAAGAAGATGAACCTGTCACTTCAACACCAGCATTAACTGGGTTTGTAACAGTGATGTCTTCGAAGGAAGCGGCTGCCCACATACCACCAATCTCGACACCATTGTTCGCACCAGTAATTGTACCAGCGGTGAAAGATGGTGTTCCAGATTCGCGTGCATATAATCCAAGATCGCTTGGGTCATCTCCACTGCGGACCTTAATTTCTAAGCGGTCTTGATAGTTGTCAGCACGGTTGTGCATTACATCAACATACATTGTTACACCTGTAATGTTGCTACCTGAAACATCAACAATAGGGTATGACAATTGTTGGCCATCTCCAGGGCTGTTGTAGTACGAGTAAGCGTAGTGAATACATACGTTGTAGTTACCAGTGTATCCTTCAGGAGGTGTAAAGACACCGTTGAATCCATAGGAAGATGGACTGTATATACCCCAGTAATGCATTGGGTAGTATTGATTGACTGAGCGGTCAGTATCTTCCCAATCGAATCCAGATGGCTTATTGTAGCTGTAATCCCAGTATCCTGGGTTGTAACTGTATCCATAGGTGTCACAATTGTATGAAGGAATTCCAACATTGTCAGATCCTCCACCAAGAGAACCGTCATAGTATCCATCAGTAGATGTAGTTGTGACGTTCCAAGAATTTGTTCCGTCTGTTAATTCGACGTTGTATCGGTCAGTAATCATGTAGTAATTGCCACCGAATCTTGGGTGAGCGTTTCCTCCACCGTAGATCGAATCCATTGCAATTTGCATGTAATCGTCTCCGCTACTCAGGTATGTTGACAGGTCGATTGCGTAGGTAGTCCATCCTCTACTCTCTCCGGAAAGGGATGTACTACGGTAAATTGTAGGTAGAGTCATTCCACCATATACGTCTATACCGACATCGTTGTCATTCAATGTGAAACCATTGATAGTAGGAGCTGCATTGTAGGAATAAATTCCAACTGCTGCGTTCTTTACTACGATATTGTCAACTGCACCACCAGCGCCTTCGAACATTAGACCAATTCCGGTCTGTCCTGCGTTCTGGATAGTTGAATCATCCCAATCAAGTGTACCACCGTTAACAAATATTGTTGCTTCAGTAGCAGCTGCTTGTGCGTTACCGTAGATAACAGCAGAGTTTTCTGCAATCAGGGTTCCAGAGTCTAGGTTAATTCCGCCGGAAACATCGAAGATCTTTCCGCCATCAAGTGCTAGAATTCCGCCAGCCATATCCAAATCGAATGGATAACTGCTGGTTGAAGCCTTCAGAGTACCAGTATCGGTTGAAGTGGTTGTCATAAGTAGAGTACCTCCGGTGGAGATTGTCAACTTTGGACTGTTAGTTGCATCAGCTGCGATACGGAATACATTCTTCATTACAATGTTACAATCATCGATGTTAAGGTCGCCAACCATGGTTACCTTTCCTTCCCATGTGAAGGTGTTTGTACCTCCAGATGCGATTGTGCCATCATATCCTAATGCTGCTTCTGTGTTAGTTAGAAGGTATGCACAGTCCATGTTGGTTCCATTCAATGAAACTGGAGCAGGTTCAAGACGCAATTCAATTGAATCTCCAACACCGAAACTTCCAGGGTACCAGGAATCTGTTACCAAAGTCTCGTTCTGTCCAGCAGCACCGTATGCTACAAGGTTGTGGTCCGTGTATGAATCTCCAGCATCATTTGCTGTAAGAACCCAAACACTTGCTTCACCATTTGAGTCAGTCTTGTGGGAACCAACTACGAATAGTGCAGATCCACCATCAACTACTGTTGCTTGAACAGTGTGACCTTCCTTGTATTCTTTTGCACCGCCACCAAGGGACTTGTAAGCCTTAACTGTCGCAAGGCCACCAAAGTAAATTGCACCAGATGAACTGGATGAAACATCACAGTCTGCCACTTCTTCACAATCTACACCGTCTTGGTCAACGTCGATTAGTACAATGCGCCCGTTAGTGGATGCTTTGGACATCTTATCGAATGATGTTGGCATGGTAATGCTTGCTTCACCGATTGCGATCGCTGAGTTACGTGCGTAAATAGCGTTTAATGAACCAGTGTATGTTACATCTACATCATTCATAACGACATTGTTCGGAGATGCAGAGTTAGAACATGACGCAGATATTGCGTCAGTAGTTACTGTTTCTGCATTGACATTGAAGCCACATCCTGCAACTGAGATACCATCAGTATCCCAGTTTGCTCCCATGATTCCATCAGAGCTTGGTGAGTTACCCATGATTGTTAGTGCACCAATTGTCAAATCATCCAATGTTGGTGCAAATCTGGTCATAGTAACATCGCCTGCTGTCAGGGTATCGATAGAAGCGCTGCTTCCAGATGGCCCTGCAGAAGTTGAGGATGTTCCTCCAGGTGCGATTGAAACTGTTGCTGTTCCCCAATTTACGTCTTCTAGACTAATTGACTCTAGAGCGTGTATTGCAGAGGTTGCATATCCATCAGCATCCATGTTGAACACATAGAAGGTAGAGTCAGCACCATCACCAGCAGATGTTAGAACTGTTCCTGTTTGTGGAAGTGTAGAAGAAGCAGTAACGTTGCTAATCCAAACAGTTTCGAAATCGACACTGATTAGGTTTACAAGTGAATCACCGATGTCTATATTCTCCATAATTAGAGAGCCACCTGTGCTTCCTGCTACGTTCATAACTGCTCCACCAGCGGCGTTGCCGTCGGAGTTACAATCGTCCATTTCACCATCACGTAGTGTTACTTCAGAATCTTCTGCGAAGTCGAAACAAGCATCGCTTGCATCATTTACTTCGAAATCAGACATTGAAACTACGGTTCCTTGACCCGAGCCATGCTCGAATGCAGAACCAACGTTTGTGAATGTCACGTGATCCATTGTAAAGTTACCAACATTCGCGTTGCTGACTGGAGAAGAGCCGTGGCGGCTACCTGCTGCAATCGCTGCATCGGTTGTGTTAGAGAAGTCTACGTAAGATAGTGTGTGGCGGTCATCGGTACCTGAACTGCAAGCACCGGTGAATGCTAGACCCTTCCATGTTGCACCCTGTGTTCCTTCAAACAGGATGTGGTCAGTATCATTACCTTCTGCATCGAAAACACTGCATGAACCATCGAAAGATAGTCCCTTACCAGGAGCTACTTGGATAACTACACCAGGTTCGATTGTTAAATCGTCACCGATTGATAGGTATCCACTTGCTGAACTTGGGTTGACTCTAATTGGCGAATCGATTAGTGACCAAGTTGTTGGCTGAGTGATATCTGCACTGACATCAGTTCCCTTTCCTTCGAATGGAACGACACGAGTACGGACTGAACAGTCCAAGTTTGTGTTATCATAGCAGTAATATGCAGAGTAGTAACCCCACCATGGAGCAATTGTTCCTGGCTTTGCATATGTTCCTTTGTTAGGTAGTTCTGGCATGTTACTAGTTGCGTAAAGTGAACGCTCTAGTGCAGGGGATCCATCTGCCTTGAAGTACATGTTACCGAAACGACTGATGTGAACACGGTTCTTTGAGTCAGTACCGTTGTATTCAGTTCCGAAGTATTCGAAAGTGAAGTCATCAGGCAAGTCGATGTTTGCGTTACATGAAGGCTTGTATGTATTCCAGTAGCTAAGAGAATAGCAGTAGTATCCGTACGGAAGACCGTTGCTTGCACCAGTGATTAGTGTAGAGTAAGATGGCAACTCTGTCATTCCTAGATCGAATGTTTCTGAGGAGTGACCATTGCTATCTGTACCAATTCTGTAATTCACTGAATGTGGATTTGCACCATTGATGTATCCTACATCTTCACGTAGAGTTGCACCTTGGTTGCGAGTCATATCTTGATATCCAACTGTAGCGTAATCGTAAGTAGCCTTACAACCTGTGTCGTATTGGAATTCAATCTCATTGGTTACATCGTACATTAGAACTTGGTATGTACAGGTGTAGGTCTGAGTGTATCCAACATCGTGCCATTCTACGATGAAGACCTTGTTCGGGTCTCCAACTGAGAAGGACCATCCTGCGCTAGAAGTATTGTTTGTGTTAACACCAGTTGCTGCGACGCTTGTATCTGTTGCTACAACATAGTATTCGAGGCTGGAATTGCGCTCTAAGTCTTCTAGAGTTGCTGTCCAATCACAAGCAGACAATTCACATGTAGCACGGGTGCTAGATGGTGAAAGTACCTTACTAGTCCATCCGTTAACAGTCCCGTCTGCATCTGTCACACGGTACCACATTGTCGGGCCGTTAGAGACAGTTGAATCAAGACCTGTTGGAGGCTCACCAGCATCTGCGATAGCGAAGGTGAAAGTACGATCTCTCGAGTGCGAGTCACGTAATTCCATGTGTCCGATTTCTGGCGCAGATGTATCTGGCTCAGGAGCAACCTTTGCTACCTTGTAGATAATGCTACCAGAACTAGCCATTACTCCAGTGTATCCAGTTCCTAGTGCGAAACCAGAGTAGCGGTAGTATGTGCTGTATACGTAGTAGTATCCTGTGTTACAAGCAGGGTTAGAACTGCTGGAACGGAAGAAGTAGTAGAATCCGTTGGTTCCTACACACATCCAGTTAGCCTTGGAGCTGCTGTATGTTGCATTCCAATCGAACTTACCGAATGTTCCTGTAATTTCTCCAGGTATGTCAACAAGGTGACCTGCTGAACTTCCATAGGTTGATCTCTGAGGTGCATTTGTACCAGAAGTCATAACCTGTTCGATTCCTGTTTCTGTACCCAGACCGACCATAGCCCACTTGTTAGAGGTGCTATCGTATAGGTAAATCAAGTTCATTCCAGGGCCGTCATCGGCACTGATTGTCAGATATCCACCTGCGTCTTGACTGTGCATCTTGTAGGTTCCAGAGACAGTTCCGCCAAATCCGTTGTATCCGGATGGTGGGCTTGTAGTCCACTGCATTTCCCACTGTGCATAGTAGTAGTAGCTAGATGTGTAGAAACAAGAGTTGCTTCCTGTTCCACAATCCGATGTATCAAACTCGAAGACATATTCGTCTGAATTGTCATAGTAAGTCATCTGACGATCGAATGTCTTTGCAGTACTTGTTGTTGAGTAAGCACGGACATCAGTAGTTGTGATAGTCATCTTACGGTCATTTCCTGCATTGTCAGCATCGTCTACGAAGAACCAGTATGTGCTTGATGGTGTAGCAGTACTTGGACTACCTGAACCACCAGATGGACTTGTTCCCAAGTTGGGTGTTGGGGCTCCGTCCTGATATGCCCAGAAGTAATTGACATAGTCTCCAGTTGCAATAGCTCCTGTTGTTGCACGGAAATCACAAGCGGTCGAACTTGAACCGCAAGTGCCGATTGATGTCGCTTTAACTGCGGTGTAAGAACCGTTGTCAATCGAGTAGTGCAAGTGAGGGGCACCTGTTGATGTGGTGTCGATTCCTCCGTTGTCTTTCAGATTGATGAAGAAAGTTCTCTCTCCTGCCTTGTAGGATGTAATACCAGAGTAAGGTACGAAATTGTCAATAGGCGCTGTTGTGTCTGAACCACCAGAGTAAGTAATCTGCATGTATGAATTAGAAGACCCAGAGTTATAGGTGTAGTAATACATTGTTGCAGCGTACGGGTAGTTTGAACTCATTCCGATATTTCCGCCGTTTGTGAGTGCATTAACAACATAGTTGTGGCTTCCAGAGGAGGCACTACATGCTGTAGAACTGCTACATAGGGTTGCTGTCTTCCAGCCTGTACCCATTGTGTGTGTTGCAGCAGTAGCAGAGTTGTATGCAGAACTGATCATCTTGTATGCAGTTGCGGTACCATACCCGCCAACAAGGCTGGTCATTGCACCATTACAATTCTTAGAAGCAATTAGGTATTGATACCTAGCTTGCTGACCACACTTCTCCATTACGACTACTTTCATGGTACTGCCAGATGGACCGTAGTTGTATCCGTAGGAGTACATCTGCTTGTACTCTATCTTGTCGACAGAAGCACCAGTAGGTAGTGCGTTAGAACTTGTGAAAGTCAATTTGTTCCAAGGAGTGTAGTAAATACGGTTTGACAATCTACGAGTGTCTCCGTAAGTGGATGTGTAACAGCTACCAGAGTAGACGTAACAGTATCCGCCGCTTGCCCTCATGACCTTGATCGATGGGTCGATCGCCAATGGGAACTGGCGGTCTTCATCCATCAACCAATCAGATTCAACTGCAGTTGTTAGAACAACAATCTCTCCAAATACTTGGATGAAGTATGTTGCATGGTATGGTTCTGACTCCATATCCATTTCTGTAACAACAGGCACCGGGATAGTTGCTAGAACTTCTCCTGTTTCCAGGTTACGGATAGTTAGTTCATCTTGGGTTTGTGTCATGTCCTCTCGGAGCATGTCGTCACCTAGGAATAATCCGTATCCCATTGGAAGGCGCATCTGCTCAGTGACACCGAAATACGCTGCGTTCTCATCGACCACAGGGCGTTCTCGAATCACTAGATTCTGCTTAAGTTGTGTTGATTCAACTGTATAATCTAGGTCAAATCCTTCTGCGATAGGGTAACGGATAACGTTACCACCGACAGAGGTCGCTTCGTTAGGTGGAGAGGTCTTGTATGCCAAAGGCATAGTTCCTGTCTCATCTAGCGTAACGATACTAGGATTGATTCCAGTAATAATTGGATCAACGTTTGGGTTGACCATCACAGCAACACCGTTTTGGACTTCTGGAGCAAATGAGACCTCGTATAAGTTCTCATTTACACCCCATCCATTGGCGTTTGCCATGATGTTGAGGTCAATAGGCTCCCAGGAACCAATGCTACTCAAGTAGTGCAGTGGTTCGGAAGATGTAATCAGAGCAGTCTTGCCGTCATCTAGACGGAAGGCTTTCTGTTTCATTGTCCTCATTCCCTCGAGTTCCGAGGTTTCATCGTGTTCATATTCTGCAGGCTCATAGACTTCGGGTAGAGCGAAGTAATCTTCGCTTTCTTCGTTCGCAACTGCGAGCTCAGATTCTACCTGAGGGGCGTCTGTTTGCACTAGATTGGTCATTGTCATGCCAACCATCAATGCGCAAAGCAATAGGGCAATTCCTACGCCACCCATTACGGTCTTTTTATTCGTGTTTTTGTTTCCCAACATCACGTCATCATCTCCTTACGGACTTGTATGCAATGCATCTCAGGCATTGTATCCCTTATGAGCATTGGGGTACATGCGCTTTTACAGAGTCACGTAAGATGGCAAGATTAGAAGTAATTTTTTTGAGAGTTCGGCCCAAAATATCCCACCACTCATGAACTCCACGATTCCGATTACTCAGTGATTATACAAAGCTATCTATCGCCTTAAAGTGAGGCACTGCTAGCATAAGTCATCTCGTTTATGACATGTGATGATCCTGGATTCCAATAATTACCAATGTTATTATGGGATTCTTTCGATTCAAATAATAACAAAATAATATCTTTTGATATTTGCAAGTGAATAATAATTGGTGTATTTGTTAAACTGATGATATTTTCTGCCAGACGCTGGAATCGAAAATGAGACTGTTTGAGATTTTATCTTACATTAGAATTCGATGTCAAAAACAAATAAATTTGATTTGAAGAATTGTAAGAAAAAGAAAGGAAAGGGGGGAGCCATGAAGGGCGACGAATCGCCCCTCATGGCAGCCTCGGTGTCAAGCACCGTTATTTGCTGTCAGTCAAGGGTATTGAGATCAGTAATCCCAGTCCTTGCCTTCATCATCATCTCCACCACGGGAGAGGATGAATGCACCGACAACGAATGCAACGACTACAAGACCAATGATTGCGCCCCAAGCTCCTGCTGGGATGCTACCTTCTGCATCATCGCCTGCTTCACCAACGGTACAGTCTGCACCATCTGGGTCAACTTCACAAGGATCTTCTTGGTTGTTCTCATTCACTAGGATGATATCAGTTCCAGGAACTGAGTTATCCATGTTGTTCTTGTCATCATACGGTACTGCTGTGAAGTAGTACGTCTTTGTTCCAATACCACCTGGGTGGTTAATGTCTACAGACGTTGAATCTTCAGCATCAGCACATGTTGATGGCATTTCACCGCTTGTTGTCCAAGAGTAGTCAGTGTAGCAGACCATCCATCCAGTTACATCAGATGTGTCGCCAGATTCGGTCCAAGATACTGTCCATGCATTGGAGTCAGCCTTGTTAGATACTGTCATTGCAGTAGCAGATGCATCTCCATCAACTTCTTTGTCAGCTGTTGCTGATTCGGTAGCGATAGTTGGGTGGCATCCACCTACGTTACAAACAGATAGTGTGTAGGTGTATGTTTCACCGTGTACTGTGTCTGTCTGTCCGCTCATTGAGTGGCCTACAAGAGTTGTGTTTTCGTTTGTGGTATCACAATCATTGGATGAATCACAGATTTGCAACTCTAACCAGTCGAAGCCAGGAACTGTGTTCCCAACATATGTCCATGTTGCAGAGATGTCTCCACCCTTTGTTGCAACGACATTCAATCCAGCAGGGTTACCTTCTGGTGCTTCGATGATTTGTAATTCTCCACCCATAAGGACAATTTCTCCCTGAGGTAGAACTTGGTTACCAGCACCCATATCGACGGTAATTGTACCTGCATCGATTGTGGACTCTAGTTTAGCCCAGTTACCGTTACTAATCCAGAACACGCTTGTTGGTTCAAGAGTAAGTGGATCGTAGTTCATTGTAATTGCTTGTGAAAGAACATCACCAGGAGTGTAGGTTGTCGAAGGTGCATAATCAATAACTGCAACCGATGTGTACTCGCCTGCATATCCAAAGGATGTAAGATCCTGCGTATATGGACCAGCTGTACTGTCATCAACTGTTACTTCGAACGGATTGTATCCGTTGTAGGTAAGTGCGTAAATCATTTCAATACCATTATCGGTACTGTCTTGAGCAGTCATTTGGTTCCAGATAAAGATGTTTTCAAAATCTGTTGCACTAGATCCATACTCGTCAGAAACTGTGACAGAGTATGTGTTAACTCCAGCCCAATCTGCAGAATATGCATTTAGTTGGCAGGTTGAGAACATTGGACCTAATCCATTACACTGTGAAGGGATTGGTTGGTTTGTCTCAGGGTCGCTAGGCATGTCCGGATGAGTCCAAACATAGTTCAGGGCCTCTCCACTGACATCATCTGCGTCAAATGCATCAGCAACAAGTGTTACTTGTCCCTCTCCAACAACTATGGAATTAGGTTCCTGCTCATATCCAAGAGTTACTCCTGGCCTGTTGTTCAGTGCTACAATTCCATAGATAGAAGAATCATCGTTGCGTGCAGACATGTCGACCACCGGGTCTCCATTGCTGTTCACAGCGTTCACCATTGCAACTGTTGCAGTTACATTGTATACGCCAGGTACGAAGTTGAACATTATGCATGCCTCTCCCATTTCGAAAGCTGCTTCAGGGTTTCCAGGATTGTCTCCAAGTTCCATGTGCATGTATGGTTCACCATTTCCGAAAGCACAGTCATCTGCATCTACAGAAGTTGTTTCTCCAGTAACGGTGTTCTCGATATCGAAGGTAACCTTCCAGTCATAAGTGTTCATCAAGTCAGTACCCAAGTGGCGTACTGTTGCTTGAACACTGGACCATGCAGGGTTCAATGGACCTGCGATGATTCCCGGCATTGTAGGCTCGGTCAAAGCAGTTCCATTCTGATCTGTAACATATCCTTGGTTTATTACCAAGTTCATGACACCTACATCGTGGTAAGTCTGAATCATACCTTCAATCTTGTCTTCGCTTGTGGATGCCACATCATCTTGATACTTGGTTACTTCACAGTAGTCAATGACGGTTCTTGTAGTTCTGTTGCCACCAGCATCAGTTTCCTCAATGGTTCTTTCACAATCAGGTAGTTGACCGTAAATAACGTAACTAACTAGTGTAACTTCAACAGAATATGCACCATTTCCACCAGAGGTGTCAGGGGATAGCACTCCTTGCCAAGTAACGTCGTTCATGTACTCGATAACATATCGAGTATCATTGGTAGTGTTTGTGTCATCTTCTGCTTCTCTGAATATCTCAGTGTCTCCTTGTGTTCCAAACTCCGCAAAGGTGTTTGCTCCTACCAGGTCTTCTCCAGCAGGTCCAAGTGCAGAGTCAATAGTTCCCTCTACAGTTAATTCTAGTGTAATTGAACGTGCAGACCAAGAAGTTGAACCTCCAGTTCCTACTGTCAAGGTAAATGCCTTGTCACCAGAACCTCCTTCAACTTCTTTACCAGAGTCCCAAGATAGGTCGACGATAACATCGGTCCAATCTACTACGGAAACTAGGTTTTCGGAATAGTCGTTACCTGTGTCGACATCGCCTACTGCAGATGTGGTCATTACGACTATGTAATCACCAGTCATAGGGGTCCAGTCTACTGTTGCTCCTTGATACATCATGGTGTACTTGCCGTAGTCTAGAATCGCACCAGCATCGAGTGATGACCAAGGGCAAACGAATGAGTCGTCACATACGACGTCCCCATTTGTCCACGATAGGTCATTGCCCGCTGAATCTTTAGCGATCATTCCACGAGCACCATTTTCTGCCAGGTACACAGTGACGGTAATTCCCATCTCTGTGATTGCTGTGTCACCTGAGTTCTGTATGTATGCTTCGAAGTTTACATCTTCGCCGGCTTTCAGTGTGTGTAACTGTTCGCCAGTAATGCTGTCGGTCGTTGTCGCTCTAGGCGATAATATGCTTACAATTTCTGCATCTGCGCCTACTCGGCCGTCTGCTTCAATCGTGTTTTTAGGTTCCAGTTCAGCTAGGTCAAGTGCAACTAGCGATGTGCTAGCTAGCATTATTACTGCTAAAATCATGGGGGTTAACTTGCTCATTGTCATCTCCTCCAAAAGGGTCGGTTGCTCTCCCGACGGCATATAGGGTATTTAGGAGTTGGCAAGGACGATTCGATTAAGCATAGAAGAATATGATGTTTCTTATTTTATTTATACCCCACTCAGTAACTCGTTTATGTCTAAAAAATTGGCATTAGTAATCGAAATAAGCACTGCATGGTACAATGCGTTTGTGTTTTCTATACCGCAACTAAGATAATAACTATCGAAGCAATTAATCCAAAGAAGATAATGCCTGAGATGGAGTAACTTCTGTAGCTTTAGAAACCGGCACCCATGTGGAGAGCAGAACTAAAATCCAGCCCCCAATTACAATTGTTATGACTTCAAACCATGGTAGAATCAATTCAACCCCTTGATCTTCCCAGAATGTACGATAAAGAGCAAGGTGGAACATTAAAGCAACAACTGCTCCGTTCATCATACCCAGCAGAGAAGTCCAACTCACTTCGAGAATCATACCCCCCATGACCATTTTCTTACGGAACCCTAGGGCCCTTAACATTCCTATTTCACCAGACCTTTCAGATACTGAACGGTAAGTCACCACCCCTATTCCCGCAATACCCACAATTAGGCCAAGGGCTAGGTAAGCCTGGAAGATAGATAGTATGGCATAAATCAATCCTAAGATGAGCAGTATTTCCTCCTCGATAACCGAGGTGTAAACACCTTCCGAAGCAAGGTCTTTGGAAAGTGACTCTTCCAACTTTGTAGAGTCCACATTATCTTCATGTGAAACGTAGATCCTAGTAACAACTCCACCATACTGCTCTTCCACTATTTCACCATTCATCCATATGCCTTGAGAAAACAATTGACTCGACTCGGAAAGTATTCCCCCGACAGTCACATTTCTGCTATTTCCGGGGTTGGAAATATCAATTAGCGAAATTGATTTTCCAATTGGAAGAGTCATGCCCAACATCGACTCCCCCGTGTTAGGGTCTATCAGAGCGAATGAGCTATCTACAAACACTATATTTTCGTTTGAATTAAGAGAATCCCAAGCCTCTTCTTGTGTGCTGCCTAAGGCTCGGTCCCAATCCTCCAAAGGAATACCCCCGTGCTCGGTAAAACCATAGTCTACACCTCGCAAGATGTACCCTATCTTTTCGTCGCCATCATCTACCCAAACGACTGCACGATTTACTCTACCAACAGCATCAATATCAGATGGCGAGGTTTCTTCTAATTCCCACTCTAAGGGATCTGACGATAACTCCAGAGGCACCTGTCTTGAAGACGACAAAAGAATTTCAAAATCTCCGCTTGCGTCTTCAACAAACCCTGAAGAATGTTCTTGGAATTGTACAGAATAACCTGCAAGAACGATTACGCTAAATACGGTCAAAGAAAACATACCCATTATCACTGCAGTCTTCATTGGAGATGCAGAGGGGTGTGCCAAAGAAACTTTGACAACAGGCCCAAATCTCCTAGTGAAGAATGAGCGTCCAATTACCCATGATGCCACTCTTGGAGCCAGCCCTGAAAGAATCATTACGCCTGCAAATACCTGCATCATTCCTAAGACTGCAAAAGTAATCTCGTCAGGCTGAACTCCAGAAGAGACAGGCGCCCACGAATCAGGAGATAGCGCCCACAGACCAAGACAAATACCCATCGTAGCCATCGTACTACGCCCAGTATTACGTATAGGCCAACCCATAAGGTGAGGGAGAATGTATGTGAAAATTGGTACCACGCCGATAATTAACATTGCAGCTGCGATATGCCACATAGCAAATCTTAGAGACGAAGAGGGTTCTATCGTAAGAATTGTCAAACCAGATAGCAAACCCCCACCTATGAAAACAATCAGCAACAGCACTAGCCACCAAGGTATGCCTCTGCTACGCATTGGAGACAAATTACGAAGTGCCTGCACAATGTTCAGCCTACTAGTCCAGAATGCCGTTAGCCAGAGCGTTAACATTGCAATCAAAAACCCGTATGACATACCGATCAGCATGCTGTCATAACTAAAGGAAAACGATACACCTTCAACTCCAGCACTAGAAAAGACGCTGTTGAATGCCAAGGATATAATCCAAGCCAAGAATAAACCAAACGCTCCACCTAGTATCGATGCTCCTGAAGAAGTCATCATGCCTTCCATTAGAGATAGAGCGCGCATGTCAGAGCGCTTCAATCCGATTGCTCGTATTATTGCCTCATCCGCTCGACGGCTATCTGCAAGCATCATAACGATTGTAAGAACGAGAAGGATACCTGCACCAATTGTGAATGCACCAAATACGAGGAACATGGCAGACAATGCACCAGCTCCTTCGTTGGCTGCAGCCAAAGCCTCCTCCTTAGCCGCTACAATTTTCAGATTCATAGAATCAACACCAGATACATTATCGAGCCAAATCTCTAGTAAGGTCTGATTGCCACCACTAATCACCAGCATACTGCGTTCGCCCTCTGAAGCTGCTGACAGTTCTTCACCGTCAGAAAGGTTGACAAAACCAATTATTATCGATTCTAATTCGTCTAATCCGGGAGCATCTATCGATGACATATTACCTTCAATTTCTAGAGTAAGAGGCGATTTGTCGCCGTATGCCCACGGCACTAACCCATTTAGTAGCACATTCTCTGAGGAATTAAGGTATGAGAGGCGTGACGAAATGAGAATGTCTCCTTTGGATGGAGACAACTCACCGTCTGTTGCTAACAATAATTGAGGCATTATTCCGAAACCTCCGATGTCGACTGTCACTGGTAGCCTTGGAGATAAATCTCCGTCATCAATAATAACTCCGAAAGAAGTAGAGCATAGAATCTCTACATCATATGCAAATACTCTCTCATCGCACACTGTATCGTAATCCGATAGTGGAATTACTTGTCCGTTATATTTTGACAAAGAACCGTTGTCGACCAATAGACCTCCCCTAACAGCATCCATACCCGCAGGTGATGAGGCGCCCGAAGAAGTAGTCCAACCATTTGGTGTTCCAATCAATACGTCATCATCAAATGATAGCCACTCGCCTGAAATTGCAAATTCCACCCACTCTCCGGACACAAAATGGTGCACTTCATTGCCCGTAAGGTGCTTCACAGCAATCCATTCGTCACCCGATATATTCAGGTAATCCATCGAGAAAATGGTCGATGGTAATTCGGGGAGCCCTTGTGGTAAAAATGCAGCAACAAGAGCCTCTTCTCCTTCTGTATGATGAATCAAATCTCCATTTCTATCATTTGGAACCTCAGTTAGACCGTCGCTGTGAGCCACCAAGAGTGACTCTGAAAGTAATGTCACATCGTTGATAAGACCGCCATTTGGAACTTCCCATCCATGACTGGAACCTCCTCTGCCTATTTGGAATGCAACAGCACCTCCTGAAACATACCAATCCCCATCATCTGTAATCAATATCTCATCAATTCGATCATCTGGCAAAGACATAATCTTGGATGATTGTTCGATTTGCTTCAAAGGAATTTGTATAACTTCCATTGCCGTACCTCCATCAAGGATGGCGGTAGAGTTCTCATTCCAAGATTCCATGAAGGTCGAATCCAACCGACCTAAACCAATGCCGTTTGTTATCGAGATTGCATCTCCTTCGGCATTTATCTCAAATCCTGCAGATTCAAAACTGATTATTTGATCGAATAACAATTTTACATCAGGAATGCTTTCTGATGCAATCAAGTCATCAGACATAGATACTCTGAGCATGTTGACTTTCCAATCTTTGGATTGTAATTGTTGACTTAGCTCTAGAGAAGTAAAAATTGCTGGCGATTTGGTACCACGCATCGCACCACGGCCTTCCATCTCAATTACCGAGCCAATTGTCACATTTTCAGACGTTCTAATCAGTTCAGCGTCATCCGAATACGAATACCAAGATACTTCAACGACATCACCTGCGCCTAATTCTAGTTCATCCGAGGCTACTCGATTGATAGCAACGCCTTCCCACCCGTCATATGCGTACCACCCTGCAGAGGGTAATGCAAGCCCATCAGACCGTGATAAAGTTGCAGTAGCATCTAGGCCATGGTTCCATTGATCAGCAAGGCCTGATGCGAGAAGAGACTGCCCGAAAACGGTTGTTAGATTCGAATCCATGTCATATGAAAAACCAGTTCTGCGATCTTTTTGAGAGATTAGCAAGTCTGTTTCTCCGTATACTGATTCCACCTCCTTACTCAAGGTTGCATCCAAACTATCCCCCACTACCAGTGAAGAAGTAATAATCGATGAAGCGATTAGCAATCCTGCCATCATAAGAGCAGCCTGCCTAGGTCTACGCTTGACTTGTTGCCACGACAAACGGAACACTACTAAGCGTCGGGGAGAAAGTAATGGCTGTAAAAAGACGCTGGATATCAGGCCGCTGGAAATAGTACACCCCCAGGTGGCTACAAATCCTAGTTCTAGCCAATTAAGTAGATACCAAATTATCCATGCATCGATGATTGGACCTAAGACTAACACTCCAAGATACCATTTTTTTGTAACATCCCGCCTCAAACCCCATGCAGAGCTTGCGCTGATTGGTAAAATCAACACAATTACTGCGATGGTTTCGAATAACATCCTCATTCCTCTTCATTCAAGATTCGCCCGTCAGTGATACGGACAATACGAGAGCAGCGTTTCGCGATGGAATCATCGTGAGTGACAATAATCAATGTAGACCCAGATTTGTTCAAGTCTAGCAGCAATTCCATTACTTGGTCGCTTGTAGTGGAATCCAGATTTCCAGTTGGCTCGTCGCAGAGTATAACTGAAGGCCTGTGAACTAGTGCTCTAGCAATAGATACTCTCTGTTGTTGACCCCCAGATAACTCCGCAGGACGGTGCTCACTCCGGTCACCTAGTCCAACTTTTTCAAGTGCCTCAAGTGCTTTTGCCCTTGCAATGGATGGTTCATCACCCAGTAGCAAAAGAGGGATCTCTACGTTTTCGACTGCATTCATTACTTCTAAAAGATGAAACTTTTGGAAAATGAAACCCATTTCTTTACCTCGGAGATTTGTTCGCTCATCATCACTAATTCCGAAAAGAGGCTTTCCAGCCACCTTTACTTGTCCAGCAGAGGGGTCATCTATACCAGATAGAATGTTCAGAAGGGTTGTTTTTCCACAACCAGATGGACCCATTATAGCAACCATTTCGCCTTGTTTAATCTCTAGGTCGATTCCTCTTACGGCTTGGACTTTTTCATCGCCCATCTCGTATATCTTCCAAAGCCCCTCACATGCAAGTGCGACTGCCATTGTACCGGACACGCCGCCACGGGTTGATAAGATGGTGCTCAATAGCGTGTGTATGCAGGTGAAAGTCATCGCTTTTGGACCTCTGGCTGAACAGATGGGAGGGAAGGAACACGGAATCGAGATTATACCTAACTCATCTGTGCGGTTCCTTTTAGAAGAAATTGGAATCGAAATGTGGCTCAGTCAAGGACTTATGGTAAGCATAAATGGCGAGAGGGTTGATGAAGATGAACCGCTATCCGATGGTGATGAAGTTGCACTACTTCCGCCTGTATCCGGTGGTTAACAGCCGATTGATTGACAAAGCGGGAGCCGCTCGGGTATATCAGAGGGAACAAAATGAGGTTCGGACCATTTGAAATCATGATTTTACTCGCTATCTTCTTCTTGTTATTCGGAGCAGAAAGACTTCCTAAGCTCGCAAGGGCTGCTGGCCAGTCGAAAGGTGAGTTCCAAAAAGGATTGAATGAAGTCACTGCAATGCCATCGACAACCAATACAGAAAGTGATTTGGATGCAGGTGGAAAAACCAAGGATGTAGAAATCGCACAGAAGGCTGAAGCCGCTGGAATTGACCCTACTGGAAAAACAACAGAGGAAGTTGAAAAAGAAATTTCAGATTCTGATGAATGATTTGTTTTCAGGTTCTAGAACGCTTTACCTTCATCGGTGAACCACAGATATCGCATTCTTCTTCTTTCTGAGAGTCTGCTTTCTTCGTTGCTCTACAACCAATACAACGCAACTCCCAAGACCATTGCTGTTTACTACGCTTGTTAGACACTGCCTCGAATGGATGGTTGACTGAGCGGCATACATTCTGTAACGAATAATCATCAGTGTACAGCTTTTCACCTGTCGCTAATGCCAGAGCAAGAATATCCAAATCAACGGGGCTAAGACGAGGTAGATCGCCAGTTGAGGCTGCCGCCGACTCTGCATCACCAGTACCAGTACTCATCCATTCAATATCGATAGACTCGATGAGCATCGCTCGTTGTGGAGACAGGCGACGTAACTCTTCTAACTGACTATGAGCAACGATTCCACCAACCATTCTTTCCACCGGCCAATGAAGTAAGGCTGCTGTGTCTAGGACCGGCATATGACACGGGGTCAGGTTTTGCAGCAATCAAGACTTCGATTAAGAAAGGGTTCATTCGTGTGATTGTTCCCCCACGGGATAGATGTCGTGGAAGGAGACGATTGTCGAATGGTTCGACGGATTTGGTTCCCTAAGCCTTGGAGCCATGTCTTTCACCGAGGCCATTATCCAGCCAGTACCTCCAGATTTGCTATTTTTGCCGATGCTAGTTAATGCCCAGGGAGACTCTGCGTTAGTAGTATGGCTATGGGGAGTCATAACCATTACAAGCGTACTTGGCAGCCTTGTTGGCTATTACCTTGGTAAAAAGTGGGGACGAGATATATTCAACAGATTCAAGGCTGAAAAACATCTAGAAAAGATCGAAGCCTTGACTCTTAGATATGGCACGATTGGAATATTCATTGCTGCATTTTCTCCAATTCCATACAAGGTATTCGGCTGGGCAGCAGGAATGGGTGAAATGAAAATCAAACCATTCATTATTGCCGGGTTAATTGGGCGCGGATTGAGATTCGGCCTCGAAGCAATACTTGTTGGGATGTATGGCGATAAAGCCCTAGATGCACTATGGTGGCTACTCGATAGAGAGATGCTAATCGGAGCACTGCTCATCACCGGAGCAGGCTTAACATGGATAGCATTCAGATGGTGGAGCAACTTGACCGTCGACCCCAACATTCATGAATAATCAGCGTTGGGCGAGGGTTAGTCTGCTTGCGTGGTGTAGTGGCCCATCATTTCGGGTTTTCATCCCGGCGACCCGGGTTCGAATCCCGGCGCGAGCACTTTGACTACTTCCACTCAAACGGGGTACTGTTTTCCCTTTTTTTCACTCAAACGGGTGGTTTTCAAAGTCAATATTCACCGACACCCCTCCAAAACCCATACGAAATGCGTCATTCGGAACGGTAGCGTCTAAAATGGCCCACTCAAAGCCCATTCAAACAGGAGTTACATTCGCATGGGTATTCGGCTAGACCCTCTCAAATTATCCGAATTTGTTTATTCGAAACTCAAACCTGTTGTTTAAACAGCGTCATGAACACTGATTTGTATGCTTCAAATTCTTAGTGATTATTAAATAACCTTCAAATTATTAATCAGGACATGAGCATGATATCGTGTTACGAGTGCCCTGCTGAGATTTCTGACCAAGCACGGGCATGTCCCAAGTGTGGAGCTCCATCTAGAAGCATCAGAAAAAGTGATTTCTTCGATGAAAATGTATCTCTGAAAGTATTTTGTTTGATTTCATTTTTAGCATCTTTAATGTTACTGATTCTTGGAATTGTTGCCGATGCTGAGGACAAAGAGGCATATAATGAATGGAAAGATTGCAAATCAATCTATGGAGATGGCTCAAGCATTGGAGGGCCATGTCATGATGAAATGAGCAACTCACTGAGTACAAGTAATGGGGGCGGCTTCTATTTCTTTAGCGGTTTATGTTTCATCGCATTCTTAACTTCAATAGGTCGTTTGAAGAAGATATACATGTAATCATTTCTGATCAAAACCAATAACCATTGATGGTCCACTACATGTACACCCATTCGAAACCCTATCTAATGTATGTGATGTATAGGGTACCCATCCGAATGCCCCAGTTGTATCCCTATGAAATCGGTTTTCTATTAATCACGGGATCTCATTAATACGAGGACTGCAAATACAGATGCCGCTAGCGTGGGCAACAATGTAAAGCCAGGCAGTAAGCTTTCAACTTCATCCCCAGTATTTTCTGAAACTTGGCTTGGGTCATTCGTCCAACTATAATCAACTAAAGTTGCAATCATTTGCAACGCTCCGTCTTCATAATATTCCATCTTGACGGGCATTCCAGTTTCTGCTGCGTACAAATATCCTAACTCATCCGACCCTAATTCCTCGGATTTTATCTTCATTGTTTGATAACTTGTATCTCCAATGTATACATTCGAAACTGATTCGGCGTTCCAATTCGTATTTGTAGTCTCGTTTTCGACGACTTCATCTTCATGCTCCCATGGCTCCCCGTTCGTTCTTGATTTCTCGTTTATTGTGTTCGTAACAGTTTCCTGCACCGACCATGTGTCTCCAACACTCACAATTTCAGGAGAACTCCCTTCCTCTGAACTAATCGATGATTCGGTTTTCACCACTTCTGAATAGTATGCCTCCCCGTCTATGGAGAACCACATGTGCATTTCGGTAACATCCGTTGATTCTGAATTATCTCCCGAAGAAACCTTTGTGCTCTCCACCTTCATTAGCATTATTGCCTCATCATTGTCGATACCGCTTCCACTGGAAAATACCATTGTTAGATTCATTTCCCAACTCATTAGGGAAATATAACAGTCTTCCCAGCCAGTTAGCATACATGAATCTCCACCATATTCCATTCTCATTCCTGAATTACTGTTTTCTAGTACTTCATCAATGTCTTCATCCTCCATGGAATTTAATAATCCACTAACATCTAATTCGTAAAGAAAGTAATCCCCAGTGGACATTTCTGGGTCCTCATGATTTACAGCAAAATCATCATTTGATTCTGATGAAGCAAGGGGCGATGTAATAATTATCAAAATAGTCAGGACTGCTATGAACTTAGTTTTCATAGTTATCCTACTACCAACCATCATAATAAGATTGCTCGTCATATAGTACTTTGATTGCTAAGACCAGTCTGAACTAATGGCTATCGGTGTGAATGTAAGCATACCGGCGCGAGCACCATGACAACATCATCCAAACGAGTCTGGTTTCACTTTTTATCAATTAAGTTTAGCATACACTCTTAATCCAGTAAGAAGGTTAAATTGCATCGAGCCAAAACACGCGTTGTACGAGTATGCGCCGAGCAGTTGAAGACATCAGGGCCGAGGCCGGCACAAGTGCAATGATCATATTCATTGGACTCGTAATGGTTAGTTCCATTGTTTCAGCACTAATTCTGGGAATGGGCGCCAATATATTCACCGAAGCTAAGTCTGACGCTCAACAAAATACCCCAAATATCCAAGGTATAGTAAATATCGCAGTGCTAGAGATTTTTGACTTAGGAGCCACAGACCAACTGCATATAGTATTCGAATTACCTTATGTTGGTGACGCCGTGGCAGATACAAGTGTTTCATGGGTAATGATGTGCCTCCCAACAGGTGGGAATAGGGTCCTTTTCGACCAAGGTGACTTCACTCCAGCAACTACTATTCAAGGCGATGGGCAAACAGGTGCTGATGTAACAGAATTTGCCTCGGGAACAATATATCGCATGCTCTTAGATTTGACTACAAATTGTGACTTAGAAAGTACTGAAGAAGCAACATTGATTGTTATTGTAGACAAAGGCCGAACTCAAGAACGATTCTTGAATATCGGCGGAGCGCCATATGAAGGACAGGACCTGATGTGAGGGATTACATGCGCAGATCAAATCTCAAATCTGACGATTCCTGCACTGCAGGTACAGGTGCTATGATAATATTCATCGCTATGATATTAGTATCGTCAATCATTGTATTTACACTGATAGGAGTGACTGAAAAACTCACTCAAAGAACTGATAGGACAGCAGAAGATGCTAGAATGAAGATTGTCAACACGGTCATAATTACAGGTGCATGGGTTTACGATAGCTATGATGATATGCTATTCATGATGGAGTTTGGCCCTGCTGGTGAAGCAGTAGAACGTTTAGATGTCACATATGTGTTAACATGTACAGACAAAGATGGAACATTCAATTTCCGGTCAGCCGCATTAGGAGATTCAAGAGGTGGTTCATCCATAGCAGTATGGGAGGTTGGCACACCAGGACCTGGAGAAACCGGCCACACAATGGTTAACAATTTCCAACCAGGAGGAATATACATGTTCACACTAGATGGGGGTACACAAGATGACCCTACAAGTGATGAATGTGGCCCAGTTTATCTTGACTCTGAAGGGATAAGTGCGAATCTATACTTGCACATCCCTAACGGAATGTCGACACACCAGATATTGACATTATCAAACGGTCGAGAAATAGGCTCACAGATCATCTGAATACGAATTATGATTAGGTAATCAGATTTGATGGTACAAATTTGATATATCAACTTCAATTTCGCAAGAATATGAATGCAGAGGGAAATCGACCTCCGCTACAAGAACCAAAGGCATCTATATGGCTAGAAATGGACGATGTCCCTGTTGAATCATTCTTTGTTCTAGTAGTTGCATTATTCATCTCAGGTGTGTTCTCAAATCTGAATTACTTGTTTGTTATTTCTGGAATAGTAGCATACTGTGCATGTTTGCTATGTTTCGTATTGTATTTACAGGCCAATAAAAGGAAAACTGATGAAATAGATGCTGTCAATGGCCATGTTACAGAAGAAACATTTGGCAAAGGAACCTTTGTAATTGGCGTTATTACGATTTTATTCGGCTCAGTTCCTACCGCACTTGGGGTATTAATGGCATACCCTTCGATTTTAATGACTGACAAAATGTTGAATAGTTCTGGTTTGGAAATCGCTGGCGCTACATTTGGAGGACTTATTGTTGCATCAATTGGACTTGGATTAATTCTAATCGGATTAGTATGTATCTGGGAATACGTAAATCAAAAATGAATATTCAGCCCATTTAATTGCAAAGTTCAATAAATTACAATTGCCACGATTAAACATGAGTGGCTTCGTTTCCAACTGGGAAGACTTACCTGAAGGTGAGTGGCTACCAAATGATGAACATGGTGTTCATTGGTACAAAACTAATGATGGAACACACTGGTATTCGACCGAAGGCGGTTACCGCATCTGGGAAGAGGAACCTGTTCAAAGGATAGCCCCTGCCGTGCAAAACCATTCAAGAAGTATGAATCAAGACTTCGGCAAGGACTATTTCTCGGAATATGATTTTGATGAAGATGATGATGATGATGACGGCAATATGTCTGGATCTTTCAAAAGGAGAAAATCTCCACTTGCTACTGTGTTAATTGTATTGATACTCATTGTAGGTGGGGGCGCAGCAGGCTACTTCATCTACGGTTATTTCAACAAAGGTCCAATGGATGATTTCTACGGAACAACATACTGGGGATACACCGATGGGGAACTTTACGGGTATCTATTTGAAGACAAAAATAGTATTGACACTATCATTGAACCGGAATATCAAGAAGACGGTTGCGACTCAGATTCAGAACGATATGGAAATTCAGATTATTTGTGTATCTATGATTATGCTGCATTATTCGCAGAGTACGATATCTCTTATTCTTTAGTCGAAAAGAGTGATCATTTTGAAATATGCATGGATGGAGACTGTGCCGACTTCTACCCGCTTGAACGAGGACTAGTCATTAACGATAGAGATGAATGTGTAGTTCTGGTTAGTGACATAGGTAATCCCACATTTACCTACTATGACGATGGAGATATCGAAAGCTATGTTTTATCAGAATCCTGGAAAAGTCAGTACCGGGAAATAGTGGAAGAACTCGAAAATGACCTCCCATCAAGTTGCTAGGCACCGTTTTACCGACCGAACCTCATTGAGGGGAATTAGGAAATACAATTGTAGAGATCTCAGAATTGAAAATTATTCCCCGTGGTGATTGCACGATTTGTGTACAAATCTCATGCTGACTTCAGATATCGATTAGTCTCATCAAAGCCGCCAATGAACATTGGGTCATCGCCTCTGTTGTCGATAATGACTGGCACTGTACGATGGCCTGTTTCAGATACAACATCATTGCGGGCATCAGGTTCATTATCAAAATTTATTTCATGGTAAGAAAGACCTTTAGCATCGAATAAACGCTTTGCTGCAACACAATATGGACAGAAAGTTGTGGAATACACTATGAAATCTGCATCTGAGGATTTAGCGTCTGCGACAACTCGACTCATGGTGCTTCGTCAGGGTGGCCCTTCTTGAATGTGTGTTAAGTCATTCATTTGATAGAACTAATCCATCATAATCAATTTGCCACTCGAGGACATCCCAAGGAATCGCTTCTTTGGTAACCTCTGGATTACGTGAGATGATTCCAACGTAGCCTCCAGCAGCAGCACCCATACCCTTCCAGGCCAGAACATCTGACATGTCTTCCAAAAGCAAATATGGCTCGTTTAATGCAGGGTCTAAGCGGCCTACTGCAGCGGTGTAGGACTTCATAGCCTCACAGAGGTTGTATCTGTCGTCCCTTTGAACATGAGAGGCCATATCCCTGCCACTTTGGCGAATGTCCATCAAATGCGGCAGCACTTCCTCATAACGCGCCCAAACACTGTCATGTAAGTCACCAGAACTGTGACGTACACCCGTGTCTGCTAGAATGAGGTGTTTCTCCAACCAGCGATTGAATGAAGGAGGTGGAACTAGATGCACTCTCTCAACATCTTGACCAATGAACTTGAGATGCTGGATGCCACCATACCTGGCAGCCCATTGGTCTTGGCGACCACCGTGATTCCCTAGTACCTGTTCAAACTTGAAAGCCAATTCTTCTGAGTTTTCTGCGCCTTTAATTGCAGCCATAAGTGCAACATTAATTGCGCCAGAGGTCCCAAGACCACTTCCTACCGGAATGTCACATCCATAATTGACACTAATTTTGCCATCTTCATCCGTAGTCATTTCGGCATGAGCATAATGATTGATTGCAACATTGACTACATCGCCGCCAACCTGTTCACAGAATGGAGCGGCATCTGACCATCCACCTGCAAGATCGATTCTAACCGGAGCTTTGGCTGTGACCATATACATGCCAAGAAGAAGCGGTTTAAGTCACCTACTCAATTTCCGTAGCAGTCGCAAATATGAAAATTAAACTTCAATTGAAAAATTGAAAATCCAATTGATAAATTAACTATAAATCTTCCAGCCACTGGCGTATCGATAAATGAAATTCAATTGGAATCATGTGGCCTTTCGAATGCTGAATCCGAGTCACATCCCACCCAGATTCCTCGAAAAGAACAGGTATCTCCAGACCTGCATCAATCGCCACACGATGGTCGGCCTCGCCGTGCATCCAGAGTAATTTTGCAGAAGGAATCTCCAGTAATCTTTGCCGTAACTCCAGTGGCCTAACCACTCTTGTTCCGATTGCAATGATTCCAAGAACATCGTGTTCGAATTGTAATAACTCCTGAGCCATAGCTCCGCCTTGACTAAATCCACCAAGAACTAATTTTTCATCTGGCATCAGATTAGATAGTTTGAGGAGTGATGAATCGACATCTGAAAGTTCAGTTGCAGAAAGTATGCGTCTCCCTGGTTGATCATCGCCTTCATAGCGCCACCAAGTATAGCCACGACTAGAATGTTCGAACTCTGCCTCAGGCACCAATAGAGACCAACCATCGGGGAGTATCTTCTCAGCAAAAGGACGCATCATGTCAGATGTACCTGTCATGCCATGCATCATGACCAATGTTGGCATAATGCTCCCTCAAAGTTCCCAGTAGTTTTCGATTCCACCTGCAATCATGAAGTGGATTGAACTCTGACCACCGGTAAGAGTTACTTCTAGAGTATATTCGTCTGTACGACTCGGTATAGTCGCCAACTCTTGTGATTGCGTGCCTGCTGTGTAAGTCCTAGTTAGAATGCTGTTACCTACGTGGTCTTTCACTGACAGAGTACCTGTCCCGCCCTGAGGCATTGCTACATCGATGTGGAACACGTAATAATTGAAATCGATACCTGATGGATGGCCACTATCTACGAAAGTGTCTGTAACTTCACCGTCGATAGGCCCTTCGAACACTCTGTCTTTCAAGTCAGTGGCCCGAATAAACCAAAC
>Ga0233444_10000310_pt1 | contig 66982 bp, 58 predicted proteins | sample SI_124_October20_6_FD_182792 | JGI IMG/M metagenome (GOLD analysis project Ga0233444, IMG submission 182792) | Seawater microbial communities from Saanich Inlet, British Columbia, Canada - SI_124_October2016_10_MG | ecosystem: Environmental > Aquatic > Marine > Inlet | place: Canada: British... | reverse complement strand
GTAACTAACCTGCTGGTAAATTGTATCGGTTGTTAAAAATAACTCCATCCAATCACCAGATTTTTCACCTTTTAAAAATTCTCCAGATATTCGTTCCTTACCGTTGGGCTTAAAATATTTGTATGCCCCATTCTTTATTCCATTTTCATATGCTACAACAGATTTAATTTTTTTTGATGGAAAGTAGGATTTTCTGGTGCCTCTACCATTACTTATTAAGGTATCTCCTTGTGGATCTATATATAAGTCTATATATTCAGTAGAATCGTTTTGTATAAAATGTGTTTTTTCCATCAAACTACCATTTTCATAGAAATATTTCCAGTCACCTATTTTAACAGAATTTATTAGCTCAGTCTTGGTAATCCAGTAATCTAAAAGGGAGGTGTCACTATTCAATATTTTTGGGGAAATCGTATAGTTTCCACTTTCTGCTAAAATTCCATTTAAATAATAGGCTTCAAAAGTCGAATCAACACCTCCAGCAGTATAAAAGGTTTTAATCTTCAAGTTTCCGTTCAGATAATAAGAAATGTAACTACCATTTAAAACCCCCTTGTAGTAATTATTTATTTCTTGAATGTTTCCATTTTTATAATAATGAATCCACTTACCGCTTTTAGATCCAATTTGTGAATAACCAGTATTTTGATAAATACCCTCGCTACGAACTTGTTTTTTTTCTTTATTCCAATAAGTGGTGATTTTTTCAGATTTCAATAATCCGCTCTGCTGACTGGATATAGATGCAAGAAAAAGAAATTGAAAAAACGAAAGTGTAAAAATTCTCATCATGAATTGTTCATTATTGTGAAATATAAGTAAATTCTATCCAGCCATCTTGTTTTTGAGATTTCTCAAAATCTTGATTAAACCTCCAGTTGCTAGCATAATTTAAAGCATTTTTAATCAAACAAGCATCATTCGTTGTTGTTTTAATATTGTCTATTCTACAATCTGTTACAAAACCTTTGGAATTTACCTTAATATTTAACCTAACTAAACCTGTAGCATTACACAAATAAGAAGGTGTTTTTTGAAGGATCATGTTTCTTCCTCTGCAAAAATATTTTGCAGTAGCGCTAGACGATTTGGCAAGCGATTTATTTAGAATGTCGTTTTCTTGATTTTTTTTAGACTCCAGATTATTTTTTGATTTGAGTATGGGATTATCTTCTCCAAACTCTTGAAATTGAGATTGTTCATAGTTTTTGACCTCATTTATTATTTGCTGTTCCAATTGTTGCTTTTGGGAAGCGGATAATTCTTGATTTTGATCATAATTAGATGCTGCATTAGTTAATTTAATTGGAGCTATTGGTTCATTACTCTTATCATCTATATTATTAATTGGTTTTGTTATTTCTGTAAAATCAAAAGTTGCTATGGTTTTCTCTTTAGGTTGAATCACGTAAAATGAAATGTTCTGAATATTTAACCAAACAAAAACTAAGACGTGAATAATAAGTGCTCCAATAATAGCATTTTGGTTTTTTTCAATAAGAGCCAAAAATTTCATCGTATTTTATAATTTACAACTTTAATATGCAATACGAAAATAAAAGATAAACGTTTCTTATTTCAAATCTTGATACCTCTGATTGAGAAGCTCAATTATCTGTGGAGTAATATCCAAATTAGTATTGGCATATAGCATTGCCCCTCCAACTCTGTAGCTCATTACATAATCATAACCAATTTCTTTACCAATTTCTTGCATAAATTCATTGGTTTTTAAAATGTATTCTTCGGTTAACCGCAGTTCCTCTTTGGTAACTTTTTCAGAAAGTTGCTGCTCTACCTGCATTATTTCTTGCTCTAACATTCTAATTTTTTGAGCTTTCTCCATTTTTTCACGATCACCCATAATTGGAGAAGCTTTCTCAAAATCTTTTACCAAACTTTCATAAGAGAAATATTTACTTTTAATCTGATTTTCGGCTTCAGTTCTTTTAGTTGAAAGTGTTTTTTGAATTTTAATAGCATAATTGTAGTATTTGGAAACGGTATCACTATTTACATATGCAATTCTCGAGGTGCTATTGTTGTTAATGAAATTTGCCTTACTTGAAGCCTTCTCTTTTTTTGGTTGAACATTATTGCTGTTGGAAAATTGTTTAAATACTAAGAATAGCATAGCTGCAAAAAGGACAGAATACAGTACAATGTGCGTAGATTTTTTCATAAAATAATGTTTAGCTTAAAAAATAATTCTATATGTTCGAGACAAAATTTTCTACAGTTTCAATAAACTCAAATGGAATAGAAACCATCTCATCATAATCTTTTCCAAGCTCATAATTACCGTCTTCTCCATTTTTATAAACCCACCTAATGTTTACAGAAAAACTGTTTTTGTGAAGCGCTTCTAATTGGTATATAATATTTAATAAAAATTTGGAGGAAGAAATATTAATACCTCCCAGATTTATGGTCAATGTAGTTTTATTAGACGGATTTTTTGAATAGTTATTTATCCAGGAACTTATTTCATTAAAGAAAGATTCTGGTGATTCAGAGAGACAATCTCCGTCGATTAACAGCACACCTTTGTCAGAGTTAAATGAAATAAGAGGTGTCTCTTTAGTAGGTTCTTTATAATACAAACTAACTCAAATATAAATTCTCAGCTAATATCTAAAGAATTTTTATTTTACGTGATATTTTTAATCTTTTTTTAATTTGTTTTAAAATCTTTTAGATAAAATGGATTAAAGTAAGAAAGATCTTCAAAATCTTTTTTAATAAATTTTTCATAAGTACCTGAAATCATTCCCAATGAAGAGTTTAAAGCTAAGTCATGGATAAATACATTTCGATCATTCCATTTATTCTTAAATTTAGTTGCTCCGTTTCCTAAAAAATAAACTTCCTTGAATGATTTATAATTATTGAAAAAAAGCTCATTTATTTCTGGACAAGAAATTTTATCAAGTTGCTTTTTATGACAATCATATCCAGCTGTGTAAACCTCTTCTCTTCTGGCGTCAATCATAGGAAGAAATATTGCGTTATTATTATTTCCAGAAGGCATTTGATAATTTTGAATCATAATATCGATAGCATTCATACTAATTAAAGGTATTTTTAAAGCAAATGCTATTCCTTTTGCTGCTGAAACACCTATTCTAAGTCCTGTAAATGATCCTGGACCCGAACTTACACCCACTGCTTCTAAGTTTTTTAGGTTTATTTTGGTGGCTTCAAACAGTTCTTTAATAAGTAAGTGTAGTTTTTCATCGTGGATGTATTTTTCACTTGTAATTTCTCTTTTTTCTAAGAGATTACCCTCTTTGGCCAAATTAACAGAACAGATTTTTGTTGCTGTTTCAATATTTAGAATCAAGCTCATTTTTTAAGGCCTATGGTTTTCTTTTTTAGCTCAAAACTTTGGCCTAGATAAACTTTTCTCACTTGCTCATCTTGGGCAAGATCTTCTGCAGAGCCATCTTTTAAAATATTTCCTTCAAAAAGTAAATATGCTCTGTCTACTATTGATAACGTTTCTTGAACATTATGGTCAGTTATGAGTATTCCTATATTTTTCCTTCTTAATTTTAAAACAATTTTTTGAATGTCTTCAACTGCTATGGGGTCTACACCAGCAAATGGTTCGTCTAATAATATGAAATCTGGACTGTTTGCTAAACATCTTGCAATTTCAGTTCTTCTCTTTTCACCACCAGAAAGATTTCTTCCAAGGTTTTTACGAACATGACTGAGTCCAAATTCATCAATTAAATCTTCTAATTTATCGTACTGCTCTTGCTTGGACAACTTAGACATTTCAAGAATTGCTTTTATGTTATCCTCTACTGATAATTTTCTGAAAACAGAAACTTCTTGAGGTAGATAACCAATCCCCATTTGGGATCGTTTATACATTGGCAATCTAGTTATTTTAACTCCGTTATGAAAAACCTCACCAGAATCAGGGTTTATCAGTCCAACAATCATATCAAAAGTTGTTGTTTTACCAGCTCCGTTAGGGCCTAAAAGACCAACGATTTCTCCTTTTTTAAGATGTACAGAAACGCCTTTAACAACTTTTATCCCTTTGTAAGATTTACAAATATTTTCAGTCTTTATTTCCATGTATTAATTTTTCAAATTTACATCAGAATCAAGGTCTTTTAACCTTTTCTTTTCCACTCTTTTTACAATAACAATACCCAATTCGTATAGTGCATAAATTGGAAAAGACACAAGTAACTGACTAACTACATCTGGTGGAGTGATTAATGCCGATAAAATAAGAATTGCTACTAAAGAGTGTTTTCTATATTTTTTTAATATGTCTGGACCTAGAATTCCAATCTTAGCTAAAATATACATGACAATAGGCAATTCAAAAAAGAGTCCTGATAAAAAAGTTGAAGTAGTTATCATAGACATGTAAGAACTAATGGTAAAATTATTTTGTATTTGAGCTGTTAATTTATAACCACCGAAAAACTGGACACAGAGTGGACTAATTAAAAAATAACCAAATAAAATACCTAAAAAAAAGAGAATACTTGCATTTACAACGATCCATCTAGTCGCTTTTAGTTCAGGCTGTTTCAGTCCCGGTTTTATGAAAGACCATATTTGATAAAAAGTAAATGGAAAAGAAATTATCAACCCTCCAATTAAAGCGAAATACATATTAGTAGAAAATTGTTTCGTCATTTCAATAGATTGAATTTGTATTGGAATCTCACTCGCACAAAGAGCGTCTGAAATATTTAGCTTCTGAGACAATAAACAGAAAAACTTATAGGTTGGAAATGAAGTGGAAGACATGTTAATATAGAATTTATTAACAATCGGGTCAGTGAAGTAAAATAAGACAACGGCAGAAACCAATATTACGATACTGGATCTCACCAGTCGCCAACGAAGCTCTTCAAGGTGACCTAAAAAAGAAAGATCTTTTTCTTCATTTTCATTTTTCATACATGCAAATCTAATAGATATTGTCTTTAATATAAATTATATGTTTTACAAGTAAACGCTTAGTTTTGTATATGCTACAAAAAGTTGGATTTTATTTAAGTTTTTTAATCAATGGTGTTACTAAAAACAACATAAACTCTACAGTTATTGATGAACTAACTGAATATGTTTTTGATGCTAAAATTAATTTTTATGCTTTTATTGGAATTGAACACTACAGAAAAATATTATTAAAAAATCAATCAGAAATAGTTCTTTACGATTTAGGTGAAGGTTCCAAAACAATCAAAAATAAAAAAACAAATATTGGAGCACTCACCAAAAATGTACAATCGAGTGCATTAAAAGGACAATTAATTTTTAGATTAATTAATTTCTATAAACGAAAAAATATTTTAGAAATCGGAACTTCCTTAGGATTAACAACAGCTTATCTTTCAAATGGAAATAAGAAAGGAAAGGTAACTACTGTTGAAGGAGATCCCACCATTTATGAACTAGCTAAGCAAAATTTCCAAAAATTAGGCCTTCAAAATGTAGCAATTCACAATAAGTCTTTTGACAATTCATTACCTGAATTTTTAAAAAATAAATATGATTTAATTTTTTTTGATGGCAACCATTCAAAAGATGCCACCTTAAAATACTTCTACTGGGCTCTCGAAAGTCCACATAGTGATGCTATTTTTATTTTTGACGACATCTATTGGTCATTAGAAATGAAGCAGGCTTGGTTAGAAATTTGTAGCAACCCTAAAACCATAATGAGCGTAAATATTTTTTCATTAGGGATTGTATTCTTATCCAAGAATAAAGAAAAAAAACACATAAACTTAATTCATAATTGCAACTTTTATTGAACTGTAAAACACAATACAGTGTTTATAATTTGTCTTCACTAGTTAACTGAAAAAACTCAGTTACATTATTATTGTAGACGATATGAAAATTGTCTTTAAAAGAATAAAATATTTCATCTTTATTATAATATTTTTTATTTCCAGCTGTAAAGAAAAAACATTCAAAAAAGCGAAAAATCAAAAAAATAATATTTCTAAAATTACTAAAGACTCAATTGTCGAAGATCCTAAAATAGAAGGCTTTAGTTTAAAAAAATATGAAATTGATAGTGGAGTTGTCCGTCAGGGACAAAATTTTAGTGAAATTCTTCAGAACTTAAATATTTCCTATGAAAGTATTTTTAGAATTGGTAAAGAATTTAAAAGTGTCTACGATATTAGAAGCATATATCCAGGTAAAAAGTATTATACACTAAAGATTAAAGACAGTTCCAAATTATCTAAACTAATATATCAGCACTCAGTAACTGATAATATTGTAATGAGTTTTCAGGATTCCCTTAATGTAGAAGTAGTTAAGAAACCGATACAAATCAGAACATTAAAAGCATATGGCAAAATTAAATACAGCCTGTGGCAAAGCTTTATTAGCAATCAATTAACACCTGCGTTAGTTTCAAAAGTAGCAATTCTTTACTCTTGGACCATCGATTTTTTTGACATTCAGAAAGACGATTATTATAAAATCATATATGAAGCTAAGTATGTTGAAAATAAATTTATTGGAGTTGGTAATATCAAAGCCATACTATTCAATCATAAAGGAAGGAATTATTACGCTTTTCGTTATTTATCTGAAAATAAAAAAATAGAAAGTTACTTTAATGAAAATGGCGAAAGCATGCAAAAAGCATTATTATCAGCACCTTTAGAATACGTAAGAATTTCTTCCAAATTTTCACGCAGTAGGCTTCATCCTATTAAGAAAATCTATCGCCCTCACTACGGTGTTGACTATGCAGCTCCGTTGGGAACCGATGTAGTTTCAACTGGTGACGGAGAGGTTGTTTTTGTGGGGCGCTCTGCAGGAGCTGGAAAAATGATTAAAATTAAGCATGCTTTTGGGAATGTAATAACTAAATATTTACACTTACATAAATATGCTAAAGGAATTACAGTGGGGAAATATGTTGAACAGGGGCAAAAAATTGGTGAAGTAGGCAGTACCGGACTTAGCACTGGCCCACATCTTGACTACAGAGTTTATATAAATGGGAGCCCACAAAACCCATTGAAGTTAGACTTGCCAAGTAAAGATCCTATTCCAAATAAATTAAAAGCCAAATACATTTCAGAAATTGATAAAATTAAAGGAACATTAGACAACATTACTTTCCTTAATTCTAAAAATTAGAAAATAAAATTGCAAGTTATGCAGTAATAATTATGAAAATTATCAAATACCTAGTCCTAACTGTTTCAATAATAATTATTCTAATAATTGGAAGCTTATTTTCTTTAGCAAAGTATTACAATAACGAAATTAAAAACATTGCTCTTAAAGAAATCAACCAACAATTAAATCAACCAATAGCTGCTGATAAAATTAGCTTAAATGCTTTTAGTCAGTTCCCATTTATTTCTCTAGAATTCACCAATTTTAAAATTCAAAATCCTATTTCTATTAAAGACACTCTAATATTCTCAGAAAAAGGGTTTTTGAATTTTGATATTTATGATTTGTGGGATAAAAATTACAAAGTTAGAAAGCTGATTTTAAATACAGGATTTCTAAATATTTCCATCGATAAAAAGGGAAATAACAATTATACTATTTTCAAAGAAAGTACTGATACACTAACAAACGAATTTAATTTTGGCTTGGACCAAGTAGTTTTCGAAAATTTTAATATTATTTATTCCAATGTCTTATTAAAACAAGATTATAATTTTTTAATAGAGACTTCTAAGTTTAAAGGTGCTTTTTCAGAAAATGAATACCAACTTGAACTTTTTTCTAATTTAATCATCAAAAATTTTATCGTAAATAACGTAAACTATATAAAATCTAAATATGCAACTTTAGACACCAAATTGAAGGTTATTAATAATCCCTTTTCTGTTGAAGTTGAATTGGGGAAGATAAAATTAGAGAAGACCAATTTCTTATTAAGCGGGAATTATAAAAGTCATAAAAAAGACCTTATAGATCTTTCCTTAAAGGGAAATAAAATTGAAATTTCAGAAATTTTTAGTGTCTTACCTTCTTCGGTGTCCAATATTTCAAATAACTATCGCTCCAATGGAGTTTTAAATTTCAATGGCCATTTAAAAGGCGAATTAAATAGCAAAAAAACACTTTCCTTTGATGTTGATTTTAATGCTGAGAATTCTTCCTTAGAAGATCTAGAAAATAATTTAAAATTCACAAAAGTTAACTTAACTGGAAGTTTTAATAACAAGCAAGAACATCTAATTATAAATCAATTTTCAACATATTTAGAAACGCATTTAATAAGTGGTAATCTACAGTTAAAAGATTTTAATAATCCTAAATATTTATTAAATTTAAAAGGAGGAATAGACCTAGCTATTCTAAAAAAGGTAGTTCAAAATAAAGATCTAGACTTAGAAGGCTTTGCTAATTTTAATTTCAATTCCAATATTTCGTCAAATAACAACAATACAATTATTGAAACTATTTCTGGAAGCTTAAATGGAGATCAACTCGAAATTAAATACCCTAAAGAAAATATTTATTTAAAAACAAGTGATTTTGATATTCATCTCGCAAAAGATTTTATGAATATTACGCTAGAGAAATCTATTTTTAATGGGGATACTTTTTCTATAGATGCAAATTGGGATAATTGGTATGATTTTGTTTATTCAAATAGTAACTCCGTTGAAATTTTATATGATGCAAAAATTAAAAAATTTCATTTAGATGCATTTTTGGATGTTGTGTCTTCCGAAGACTCTTCTCGAAGTAAATACAATTATGTACTTGAAGGTTCCCTAAAAGCTGATGAAGTAAACTATAAAAACTTCTCATTTTTCGATGTGAAAGCTAAAAGAATAGCCATTGAGAACAATATTGCAATTAATGATTTACAGATGAACGGATTTGGAGGAAATATCAAGCTGGATAGGATTCAAATAAACTTCATGGAAGAGGGACAAGTTTGGAAAGTTTCCGGAAACTTAAATAACCTTGACATTCCAAAAACAATGTCTGCTTTTAGTGATTTTAATCAAGCTATTTTACTAAGTGAAAATATTAAAGGAAGTGTTTCAAGTAATTTTAATACCGAAGTAATATTAGATTTAAATGAGAAACTTGATTTGAGAAAATCAATCATTATCTCTCAAAATAATTTTAAAAATATTTCGCTACTGAAATATCCTATTTTAAGAGAAATTTTAGGTTATTTTGAGAACAGTATCGTCACTAGAAACATTATCGATATTAATTACTATACTGACAAAATAGATAGTGTTTATTTTAAGAATTTTTCTTCTTCTGTAAATCTCACCGATGGCTTGATTTCTTTTCCTAAATCTGAAATCAAAAATAACATACTAAATTTTACTTTTTTTGGAAATTATAATATTGAAAACTCTGTTGACTATCATTTAAATTTTAATTGGTCTGATATAGCCAAGAAAAATAGTTCTTCTTCTACAATTGTTGAAGAAAAAAAGTCTCGTGGAAAGCAATTGTTTTTTAAAATCTATGGCTCTACCGATCAATTAAACTATGGATTTGATAAGAAAGAAATTAAAAATGAAAGGAAACAAAAAATACAAAATGAAAAAGAAATTATCAAAGAAATTATTAAAGGAGAAAAAGTAGTTGACCAGCAAGAAAGCAAATCAGAGTTCATCGAAGTGGATTGGGATGAAGGGAAAGAAATAGAAAAGACAGAGTTAAAAAAAGATAAAAAAAACAAGAAAAGTGTAAAGAAAAAAGATTCTTCTAAATTCAATAAATTTTTAAAAAAAATAGGTGTTGAAGAAGAAGAAAAAGAAAAGCCTGAATTTGAAATTGATCAATAAATAACAACTCCATCATCTTTAAGAAAGATTTGATCTTCATTATTTAATGAAAATAATTTCTTAAAAAAAAATAAGATGCTCCGTTTGGTTCGAATGCCTTTCCAATTTTCATTGGGTGAATATACTTTTCCATTATCAATTATTAATTGACTATTTTTTTCTAAAATTATAATACCGTTATTTGGGATAATTAAGTGCTTCTTTACTGTAAGAGATTGATTTTTTTTAATTAAAATTCGTTTTTTTCCCATTACATTTTTTTCCCATATAGTAGGTTTTGCTATAATAGTAATTTCTTTATTCTCTTTATTCGTGAGGGTATTATATAAATCATTGTTGCTAGAATATCTATAATGTAAATATGCTATTTGTAGAGGTGACAAATAATTTCGACATTTATTATAACCCATAATATTATTACTTACTGTACTATTGTTACATTTTAGCCACCCAAATTGGTCGGTCAATGGCAAATCGCTAAATTGAGGGGTGTTGGTATGTCTTAAGCCTAGACAATGTCCTATTTCATGTGCCGTTAATTGTGCAGTTGCAAAAGCTCCATTTTCTAAAATACTTGAAATATTTAAAAAAAATGGAGAAGGGCCACAACCAAATGCAGGAACAGAAACAGAAGAACCTGTATAAAAAACATGCAAAAAATCTTTATTTTCATTGGTGAAATTTATCCAATTGTCATTGTGACAGTTTTTATCAATTTTTTTATAATAGCTCAAATAACCAGAAGTGTCTTTTTTAAGTAACGAACCGTTAATTAAACTAAGAATAGTATTACCTTTTTTTGTGTATAAATTAGCAACATTGTATACACCTTTATTTACTTGACTGTTTTCAATTATTATACTGTCTTGAATTAAAGCAAATCTATCTCTTACGCCCTCTATTTCGATGGTCCCAGAATCAGGATTTGTTGCCAATATTTTCATCCATCTTTTTGGGTTTGTTTCTTTAATATATTTTATTCTGTCCCATCCATTTTCGTTTATATGGAAGGTTACAGTATCTACTAAAAATCTAATTCTTGAATCTTTTACATAATGCAACTGATTCTTAATCTTTAGAGTTGGTGTCTTTATATTTTTATAAAAATTATTAATCCATCTATATTGTTGATGTATGAAGTTTAAAGAATCCGAAGTTAGATTTTCTGGATTTTTTTTGTCTTTTTGAACGATATGAATCCATAATTTTATTTCTATTATTGGATGAGAATTAAAATCACAGCTGTCATATGGAATGTAGGGCTGTAAATATTCATACTGTCCAATCAAAGAATTTGAGTCGTGAAAAAGAATTATCAAGCTAAATATTTTATAAACTTGAATTAGCTTTCTTTTGGTTCTTAGGGGAATCAAAAGAACCTTTTTTTTAAATTTTATTGTATTTAGTAAACTACTTATCATTATTCTTCACTCTGTAAAGTACATATTTATCAGTGCATATTTGCACAATAATTTATAAAAATATAATTTCGCCATCCAAAAATAATTCTTAAAATATTATGGAATCAAATTTAATTTACATTTTACCTGCCTTCGGAGTCGTCGGATTACTATATATGTTATTTCTATCCTCATGGGTTAATAAGCAACCTGCTGGAAATGAGAAAATGACAAAACTATCTGGATATATAGCAAGTGGAGCACTGGCATTTTTAAAAGCAGAATATAAAATGTTAGCAGTATTTGTATTAATTGCTGGAGCTGCTTTAGGTGCACTGTCTGCTACTAATTTAATTCCTGCTGGAATGTTTATAGTGGTTGCATTTGTTATTGGAGCTGTTTTTTCTGCTTTAGCTGGAAATATAGGAATGAGAATTGCTACAAAAGCAAATGTAAGGACAGCTGAAGCTGCAAAAACCAGTTTGCCCAATGCAATGAAGGTTGCATTTAGAGGTGGAACTGTAATGGGATTAGGTGTTGCTGGATTAGCTGTTTTTGGATTGTCTTCAATATTTATTTTCTTACTACTAAGTGCTGGTGACTCTCCAGATATGGAAATCATTTTAGAAACCCTTGCTGGTTTTTCTTTAGGTGCAGAGTGTATTGCTTTATTTGCAAGAGTTGGTGGAGGCATTTATACTAAAGCTGCAGATGTGGGTGCAGACTTAGTTGGTAAAGTTGAAGCTGGAATTCCTGAAGATGACCCTAGAAATCCTGCTACTATAGCAGATAATGTTGGTGATAATGTTGGTGATGTTGCTGGAATGGGTGCAGATTTATTTGGTTCTTATGTAGCTACTATGCTGGCTGCTATGGTACTTGGGAATTATTTAATTTTACAAGATCCTACATCTTTTGAGAAATTTAACGGTTTAGGTCCAATTCTTATGCCTGTTTTGATTGCTGGCGTTGGATTATTATTTTCCATAATTGGTACCTGGGTTATAAAAATTAAAGATAACGACGCTAAGGAAAAGGAAGTTCAAGGAGCATTCAATTTAGGTAATTGGGGATCATTATTACTTACTGCTGTTGCCTCCTTTTTTATAATACAATGGATGTTGCCTGCGAAAATGAATATGGAATTTTTCGGAGAAGGAGTAAGGGAAATTGGATACAATAGAGTTTTTTATGCTGTACTTATTGGTTTAGCTGTTGGAGGATTAATTTCTATGTTAACCGAATATTATACTGCTATGGGTAAAAAGCCCGTAAATAGCATTATACAAAACTCTTCAACTGGAGCAGCTACAAATATTATTTCTGGACTGTCTCTTGGGATGATGTCTACTGCAGCACCAATAATCCTATTTGCTGGAGCTATTTGGGGAGCTTATGCATGCGCTGGTTTTTACGGTGTTGCTATAGGTGCCTCAGCCATGATGGCCACAACTGCTTTACAACTAGCTATTGATGCTTTTGGTCCAATTGCAGACAATGCAGGAGGAATTGCTGAAATGGCTGAGTTAGATCCAGAAGTACGTGAAAGAACTGATATTTTGGATGCTGTAGGTAATACCACCGCTGCAGTAGGAAAAGGTTTTGCTATTGCTTCTGCTGCATTAACTGCTTTAGCATTATTTGCAGCCTATGTAACTTTTACTGGAATCGATGGTATTAATATTTTTAAAGCTAAAGTTTTAGCAGCATTATTTATTGGGGGTATGATACCTGTTGTATTTTCAGCGATGGCTATGAGTTCAGTTGGAAAAGCAGCGATGGCTATGGTAAAAGAAGTCCGTCGTCAGTTTAAAGAAATTCCTGGAATCATGAAAGGTGAATCAGAACCTGAGTATGAAAAATGTGTAGATATTTCAACAAAAGCTGCTTTAAAAGAAATGATGTTACCTGGTTTGGTAACTATTGTATCTCCTATCATTATTGGTTTTGCAATGGGAGCTGAAGCTCTTGGTTCTTATATGGCTGGTGTTACTGTTTCTGGTGTACTTTGGGCCATATTCCAAAACAATGCAGGTGGCGCTTGGGATAATGCAAAAAAATCTTTCGAAGCTGGTGTTGAAATTGATGGAGAAATGACTTTTAAAGGTTCTGATGCCCATAAAGCTGCTGTTACAGGTGACACTGTAGGTGATCCTTTTAAAGACACTTCGGGACCATCTATGAATATTTTAATCAAACTTACTTGTTTAGTTGGTCTTGTAATTGCACCAATACTTGGAGGTAGTCATCAAGATGAAGATAAAACTTTACCTCCTCCACCTCCAAAACAAGCTTCGATTCAAAAAAATTGTGAAAAGAAATGTTGTTCTATGAAGAGTGATAAAGAATTGTTGGTTTTTGTAGATATGGATACAAAACAGTCAGATACCAGCGTTCTTAATATTACTTCAATATCCGGAGAAGATACTCTTACAAATGAAGTAATTACAGTTACAGGAGATGATTTAGATATAGACTCTATTGTAAATCTTGCAAAAGAAAAAGCAAATAGACTTTTTAAAACTTCTGCCGATTGTAAAAAACCATGTTGTATGGGTTGTAAAGCTACAGACACACTTCAATTAGCGGCTAGCTGCTTAGCAGATCACTCTTGTTGTAATCCAAACTTCAAATAATGAAATTAAATTAGTCCAATTATTTCGATTAATTTAGATCCGGTTAAAGCCGGATTTTTTATTTATGAATATAGCTATTGACATAGGAAACACCAGAACAAAACTCGCTATTTTCGAAAACCAAATCATTAAAAAAATTTGTACCGATAATTTTGATGCTGTCTTTAATTATCTAAAGACTATAGCTGTGTCGTCAGGAATAATTTCAAATGTATCCAACCAAGACCTTACAAAAAAATTAATCTCTACTTACCCAAAGCTTGTTGCTATGAATCGTCAACTTTTGTTTCCAATTGAAATAAAATACAATTCATACTCTAGTTTAGGACTAGACAGAATCGCAAACTCTGTAGGAGCTTATTCTATTTTACCAAATCAAAATAATCTAATTATTGATATTGGAACTTGTATTACTTATGATTTTATAAACTACAAAAACCATTATTTAGGTGGCAGTATTTCACCTGGATTTTCTATTAGATTTAAAGCATTGAATAATTATACAGAAAGTCTTCCAAATGTGAAATTAGAGCTAAAGGAACCAAAACTCATTGGTACAGATACCGTTAAATCTATTGAAAGTGGTGTTATAAACGGTGTTAAAGCAGAAATAACTGAAATCGTTAAAAATTATACAGACTTACATCCAAAAACTAACGTTATTTTGACTGGGGGAGATAGTGCTTTCATAAAATCAATTGTATCAATTAAAAAAAATAGCATCTTTGCACATGAAAATTTAACCCTTATTGGTTTAAACTGTATTTTAAATTACAATGCTAAAAACAATTAAATACAATATTATATTTCTTGGACTACTAAGTTTTTCTATTCAGGCTCAGGTATTAAACACCTCTCCTTTTTCTAGGTACGGTATTGGAGAAATGAATAATATTCAGTCTTCTCATTACTTCGGGTGGGGGAATATTACGGCACCTATGTCAGAACCGCAATATATTAATATAAATAATCCAGCTTCTTATGCCTCATTTCTAAAACACAATCCTATTTATAACGTTTCTTTATCTGGAAAAGCAGCCTCCTACAATTCAAATTACGGTGGGAATGAAACCTCTTCTTCAGGAGCTCATTTTGGATTGAATAATCTTTTTTTAGGTCTTCCTATAACTAAAAACTGGGGAATGGTCTTAGGAATTGCACCTGTTTCTTCACTTGGTTACGAAGTTCGAAGTACCGTTCCTTTAGATACCTCAACGGTTTCGTATGTTTTTAAAGGAGATGGTTCTGTAAACAGACTCATGATTGGGAATGGTTTTAACATCGTAAATAAAGGCGATACGACCAGACTAGCCATTGGAGTAAATAGTTCCTACCTATTTGGTAACTTAGGAAGAACAAGCTCCGTAATATTCAATTATTCTAATGATTACAATACCCGACTACAATACCGTTCATCTTTAAGTGGTTGGAGTTTTGATGGTGGAATGCAGTTCTACAAAAAAATAAAGACCGCAAAAGAAAACAAATATTTTTTCAATTTAGGAGTAAACTACTCTCTCAATTCTAACGTGTCTACTCAAAATGATTTTTTTGCATATACCTTCAAATATAACTTTGGTGTTCAAGAATTGGCTAAGGATACTTTAGAAATAAATAGCGATACCTCTTCGATTACCTTACCACAGAAATTAGAATTTGGAATTGTATTTGGTAAATCTTTTAAGAACAAAAGAAGGTGGGACCTGGGGATACAATATTCTGTAATGGATTGGACTGAATTTAAAGATAATTCTAGCTTTGTATCCAACAATATTAATTCTTTAGGAGCGTCTTCAAGATTAGCAGTGGGATACAGAATAACTCCTAATTTAGATTGGTCCAACTCTAGTAAATCTATTTTTAGTAAATCTTCTTATTCATTTGGGTATCACCAGAGTGAATCTAAAATTATAGTAAACGAAAAAAGATTATTAAATAATGGCATAAATTTTGGAGTATCTATACCGATGATAAGTTCTAGATCGTTATCAAGACTAAATTTAGGTTTTGAGTTAGGACAACTTGGTGATTTAGAGCTTAATAATATTGAAGAAAATTATTTTAATTTCTCCATCGGTTTCTCTTTAGCACCTGACACTAGATACGACCGATGGTTTAGAAAAAGAAAATACGATTAAAAAAAAATACATGAATAAATTATTTATAACTATTAGCTTCTTTTTTTCTCTATTAGCAATAACGTCTCAGGATTGTTTTCAAGCTACTAAAGCCAATTGGGGAAATGACAGCTTAGAGTGTAGAAAAAATGTATCTCTTTATTCAGAATTTATGAAGCAGAAAGTGTATGCAGATGCAGCAAAATTTTGGAGAAAAACTCAAATAGTATGTCCTCAGTACAAGCCCAATCTTTATAAAAATGGAATCTATATTTATAAACAAATAGCAAAAGAAAAGAAAAAGTCTAAATCTGCTGAATTAAAGTTTTATGTTGACACAATTTACTCTATTTATGACCAATGGGTTTCTAATTTTGGTAATTGCAATCAAATAAAAGCCGATTTAGCTGCAGATATAATGGCTTTTGACGCTTCTAAGGGTTTCCCAAAAGCTTATGAATTATATAAGGAAGTTTTTGATAAATCTCCTGAGTTTACCTCATACAACGATATTAAATATTTTGTTTATGCTAATAAATATATGCTAAAAACAAAAAAAATCGAATGCGACCAATTTTTAGAAAATTATGAAATTCTTTCAGGAATTTGTGATGAAAATATTTCAAAAGCTATTAAAGCAGAGAAATATGCAAATGTCCAAGCGTTTTTAGATAAGGAAATCAGTCCTTGTGCTAGTTGTGATAAATTGGAAGAAATATACACATCAAAATATAATGCTGCAAAAGAGGATATGCTTCTTACAAAAAAAATATTTGAAAGACTCAGTAACAATAAATGCACAGAGTCTAGCTTATATATTGAATTACTGGATAAAGTTTTAAATGATCCTAATAATCCACCAACAGCCAAAGACTTATATAATGCAGCTGTAGCTGATTACAAAAGAAAAAATTTCACAAAAGCAGGAGAAAGATTTAATAGAGCGATAAGTATTTCGGATGATGAAATTTTAAATCAAAAAATGTATGAAATACTATATGATATTGCTTTCAATAAGAAACAATATAAGAAAGCTTTCAGTATTGCGGGTAAACTAACAGATAATTGTGCAGCGAATGATAAAAAAGCTAGAATAATTGCTTCAAGTTCTATTAAATATGGAAGCTCTGCATTCAATAAAAGTTTAATCTATTGTTTAGCCTTGCAATACGCCTCAAATTCTTGTGGTAAAACAAGTGCCAACGCAATTAATAGCTGGAAAGGGCAATTATTGCCAAAAAACGAATTAATTATGTTAGATGTTAAAAGCGGGTCTTCTCAACAGGTCCCTTTTTGGGGGCAAAATGTTGGACTAAAAACTAGAGACTGATCAATCAATCTTCAATAATTTTTTTACTATTTTTTTATAGTACTTATTTTTTGGTTTCTTGTGTAGAGAACCCTGAAATAAAGCTTTCTCAACTAGAAGGAGATTCTGAATCTTTAGAAACTGCATATGGTGTAACTCTAGGGTTCTCAGATTTTGGCCAGTCCAAATTACTTCTAACAGCCCCAAAACTAATTAAAATTTTATCAGATGAAGAGCAATTAATCATGGAGTGCCCTGAAGGTTTAAAACTTATTTTTTACGATTCGTTAAATAATATTGAATCTACATTAATAGCGGATTATGGAAAGCTTTTTACTGAAAAAGAGTTCTTACATGTTAAAAATAATGTTCGTTTTGACAATTTTAATTTAGATACATTATTTGCAAAGGAACTGGATATAGATTTTGCAAAGGATAGCATATATTCTGAAAAAATGGTTATCTTTTCGAATAGTGAAGGTCGTATATCAGGAACCAAATTAAAGGCTAATAGCAACTTTACTTTCTTTCAGTTGTCAGATATTTCTGAAGGGCATGTTAACTTTGAAACAGAATAATGGAAGGTTTGAAAAAATGGAATAAACGTTTAGAGAAAATTTGGTTAGTCATTGCCATTATTTCTACGGCTACAGCTATATTCTTCTATATTACCGATGAATTCAATGATGATCTTGTTTATTTTCTTTTGGCGCTTATGGCTTGGGGAATCTATCTTGTAAGAAGAGGCTTGGCCAAAAGATTAAATAAGAATTAGAAAATGTCTACATTATTTTTAATTTCAATAGCAGCAATATCTCTGTCATTTTCAGCTTTTTTTTCGGGCATGGAGATCGCTTTTATCTCATCAAGCAAACTTAAAATTGAACTAGATTATAAAAAAGGACTTTTCAGTGCTAAAATTTTATCTTTTTTTTCTAGTAAGCCCGCATGGTTTATCGCTGCAATGCTAATTGGGAACAATACTGCTTTGGTCGTATTTACACTATATGTTGCAGATTTAGTGGAGCCCTATTTATTAACATTTAACATAAATAGCACACTAGTTTTGTTAATTCAAACATTGTTTTCCACCTTTTTTATTTTACTATTTGCCGAGTTTTTACCTAAAGCTATTTTTAGGCTGAATCCTAATTATACGCTCCGATTTTTTAGTGTCATATTGTTTATTATCTACGTATTTCTTTGGCCCTTAACAGCCGTAGTTGTTTTTTTAACTAACACCATTTTAAAAGTATTTGGAAATAAGGAATCTATAGATAAGGTAAGTTTTAAGAAAACAGATTTGGATTTGTATATAAAAGAATTAAAAACAGATTTAGAAGAGGGCGAAGAAATGGAACACGACGTGAAAATTTTCCATAATGCATTAAGTTTTTCTGAGGTTATTGCAAGAGATTGTATGGTTCCAAGGAATGAAATAATTGCTTTAGAAATAAATGACAATATAGAAGATTTAAAAAATCTTTTTTTAGAGTCAGGACATTCTAGAATTATTATTTACAAGGATAATATTGACAACATTATTGGTTACGTACATAGTATTGAATTATTTAAAATACCCATAAGTATTAAATCTATGCTTATTCCACTTTCAATTGTCCCCGAATCCATGTCAGGAATTAAGTTATTAGAAGATTTTATTGAAAAGAAACGAAGTGTGTCGGTTGTAGTAGACGAATACGGGGGGACTTCCGGAATCTTAACTATGGAAGATATAATTGAAGAAATTTTTGGGGAAATTGATGACGAACATGATCAAGAAGAATTAATTCATGAGATGATCGAAGAAAAAAAATTCATTTTCTCTGCACGTTTAGAAATTGACTTTATTAATGAAAAGTACCGAATACAGCTTCCTGTTAAGGAAGATTATGAAACATTATCTGGGATGATCATATATTATGCAGAAACTATACCAGAAAGTGGTTCAAATGTTAATATTGAAAGTTTTAATTTTAAAATAATAGAAGCTGACGACACGAAAATTAGTAAAGTTCAGCTTTCAATCAGCAAGGACGATTAACTCTTTAAGAGTTTCTTTACTAGAAATTTTCCAGGCAAAAAAGAAGCTAATAAACCTGTGAGAAATAAAATAATCAATAACATTATTATATCCTCTAACTTTATTAATACAGGCCAGTACGGAATAGAAGCATTATCTAATTTAAGTAAATGAAACTTAATTTGTAAACAACAAACCAGGACACCAATTAAAAGACCTCCAATGCTTCCAAAATAACTAATCATTAACCCTTCTTTAAAAAATATGTTTTTAATAGTTGATGTATTTGAACCTAAAGCAAGTAAACTTTTAATATCTTTTTTCTTGTCAATAATTAACATGGTAATTGAGGCTATTACTGTAAAAGAAGATAATATCAAAACAAAAATTAAAACAGCGAGAACCATCCATTTTTCAGCATCGTTAGCAGCATAAATTAGTTGGTTATTTTCTTCATGCGTTTTAAAAAGAAAATTTGGATTCTTCTTAGTTAATTCTTCTTTGAATTGTTGTAATAGCTTTTTATTTTTCATAAATATTTCAATGTGATTAGAGCTATTATCACGTTCAAAAATCTTATTTGCAGCACTGTAACTAACTATTGCTGAAGATTGGTCTAGTTCTGGGTTTATAGAGTAAACTCCGCCAAAAATTAAATTATTCTGTTGAAGAGATTGCTTGTTTTGAACCTTTAGTTTTTGTTTTTTTGATATACTAAATATTTTAATTTCGTTAGTAAATCTTGTATTGTAGGGAATTTGTAATTCATTTTGTATGCCGTATCCTAGAAGAATAGTTGGTATTCCTTCTTTACTGAAACTACCACTCCCTTCTAATAAATTATTACCCCATTTATTTTTATTGTAAGATCTTTCGTCCACTCCTTTAATAGAAACAGTAGCCCATTTATTTTCAAATTTTAAAAGTGCGGTTTCTTCAATAACTTTGCCAAAAAATTCAACTTCTTTATTGTTTTTTAGAACTTTAAATATATCATTAGACTCTTCTATTATTTTCCCAGTTTTTGGATAAACATAAAGGTCGGCAGCAAATTTTCCATAAACATCTTCTACGTATTTTTGAATGCCATTAAAACCACTTAAAATAATAACTAAAGAAGCTGTACTTACTAGAATTCCAATAAAGGATATAAGAGAAATTAAATTGATAATATTCCTAGATTTTTTAGCGAATAAATATCTTTTTGCAATAAAACTAGAAACATTCATTTATGCTAAACTAATAAATACCAAACAGCATCTTTATTTTAAATTGTAAAAATTACCAAATTTAGGGATAATAAGATCTTTAAGTTCTAAATTAGTTAAAATCACATTCAGATAAGAAGTTGGAAAATTACTTTCCATCTGTATTTTATTGAAAGATATGTCTTTACCCTTAGAAATTAGCTCGTAAATTATAGTTTCTTGTGAAGCTAATTGAATGTCACTTTGTGTTCCTGCTGGATTTTTATTACTGGTGCTCAATCCTAATAAATCTATAATTTGTTCTGGATTGTTTAAAATAGCTGCTTGATTTTTTTCTATTAAAGTATTGGTTCCTTTTGAAGTTGATTGATTGTTATTTCCTGGGATTGCAAATACATCTCTATTGTAGTCATTTGCTAAACTTGCTGTTATTATTGCTCCTCCTTTAATAGGAGATTCTACTACCATAGTACACATACTCATTCCTGCAATAATTCTATTGCGTTGAGGAAAATGATAGCTCTTTGGAGAAGAAAAAGGAGTGAATTCAGAAATTATCATCCCATTTTCAGCAGTCAGTTCACTTTCTGTAAAATGGTTTTTAGGATAAATATTTAATATCCCACTTCCTAAAACTGCATAATTCGGTATATCTAGCTGGTTCGCTATTCTGTGGGTATGAATATCGATTCCATATGCTAAACCGCTCACCAATCCAATATTGTAATTTGCTAAATAAGAAATGAAATCTTTACATTGCCCCAAGCCATAATCACTGCAGTCACGTGTGCCAACAATAGATAATAATGGAATGTTATTTGAGTGTTTTTTGCCCTTACAATAAATAAGAATAGGAGCATCTTGGCATTGTATTAAATTTTTTGGATAGTTTTCTTCATTATAAAAAATGATTTCTATATTATTATCTGTACATATATTTAATATAGTTTGCGCCTCATTGTATATATTTTTAGAGTTAAGTTGATTTAATACCTTGTAACTAGATTTGGTATTGAGATTTGTCATTTTTAGTCTTAATTCTCTAAGAATTGATTGTGAATCATCAGCCTGATCTGCTATTAGCTTCTTTGTTCTAATAGGAACGCCTTTTATTAAAGAATATACTATTTTATCTATCATCAAACTGCAAGGTAATAGTTGAAGTACATAGTTTTTTTACGTTTTATTTGTAAGGCTTCTTAAATTAATGTACTTTTGGATCGTTATAAAGATGAAAACTAAAGAGGGGACGAAAGTCCCCTCTTTTTTTTACTTACTATGATTTCAAAAAAAGAAGTAATAAAGTTGGCAGAAGAAAGAATAAATGAACTCGATAATGGAAATTATTTAGTAGATGTTAGTATTTCTTCCAAAAACTCCATTAGAGTTAAAATGGATAATTTAAATGGTGGAGTTAGCGTGAAAGACTGTGTAAGTGTTAGTAGAAATATTGAACATAATTTAGATAGAGAAAAAGAAGACTTTGATTTACAAGTTTCATCTCCTGGATTAGATCAACCATTTGTAGTAGTTAAACAATATTTAAAAAATTTAGGCAATCAGGTAACTGTTACAAAAGCTAATGACGAAGTTTTAAATGGAGAACTACTTAAAGCTAACGACCAAGAAATTTTCTTGCGAGAGATTAAAATTGAAAAAAATAAAATATCCAAGAAAAAAGAAAAAATAGAGAACACTCACCAATTACTAATGAGTGAAATAAAAGAAACTAAACTGATTATATCATTTTAAATAAACCCTATGAATGCAATAGAATTAATTGACTCTTTTTCAGAATTTAAAGAAATTAAGAATATCGATAGAGTAACCATGATGAGAATAGTAGAAGATGTTTTTCGATCTACTTTAAAAAGAAAATATGGATCAGATGAAAATGTTGATGTCATTATAAATCCAGATAAAGGTGATTTAGAGATTTGGTTAAATAGAGAAATTGTACCAGACGAGGATTTTGAAGACGAGGGAACCCAAATTAAATATAGTGAAGCGCTTAAAATCGAGCCTGATTTTGAAATTGGAGAAGAGGTTTCTCAAGAAGTTAAAGTTGAGGATTTTGGGAGGAGAAATATTTTATCGCTAAGACAAAATCTTGCTTCTAAAGTATTAGAATTAGAAAAAGACAGTATCTATCAAAAATATAAAGAGAGAGTTGGAGATATAGTAAACGGTGAAGTTTATCAGATTTGGAAAAGAGAAATACTAATTTTAGATGATGACGGTAACGAATTAATTTTACCAAAATCAGAACAGATTCCTTCTGATTATTTTAGAAAAGGTGACACCACAAGAGCAGTCGTTTCTAAAGTAGATTTAAGAAATAATAGTCCAGTGATTATACTTTCCAGAACAGCTCCTGAATTTTTAGCGAGGTTGTTCGAGCAAGAAGTACCAGAAGTTTTTGACGGGTTAATTACTATTAAAAAAATTGTTCGAAATCCAGGTGAAAGAGCAAAAGTAGCTGTTGAGTCTTATGATGATAGAATCGACCCAGTAGGTGCTTGTGTTGGGATGAACGGTTCGAGAATACACGGTATAGTTAGAGAACTTCGAAACGAAAATATAGATGTTATTCCTTGGACAACAAATATGCAACTTCTAATACAGCGGTCTTTGAATCCTGCTAAAATTACTAATATGGAAATTAACGAAGAGGAATCTCGAGTCGAAGTCTTTTTAAAGCCGGACGAAGTGTCTAAAGCCATTGGTAAAGGTGGACATAATATTAAATTAGCGTCTAAACTTACAGGCCTTGAAATTGATGTATACAGAGAAGGTGCAGAAGATATTGATGATGTAGATTTAGACGAATTTACCGATGAAATCGATGATTGGATTATCGATGAATTAAAAGCAATTGGATGCGATTCCGCTAAAAGTGTTATAGAGATTGGAAAAGATGATTTAGTAAAAAGAACAGATTTAGAAGTAGAAACAGTAGATGAAATATTAAAGATTTTAAGCTCAGAATTTGAGAAATAATCTAGATTGAAATTAATAACATTATGGCAGTAGTAAAAAGGCTAAGTAAAGTTGCAAGAGAACTTAATGTTGGAATATCAACAATTGTTGAGTTTTTAGGCTCCCAAGGAAAAGAAGTAAGTTCTAATCCCAATACAAAAATTGGTGAGGACTTGTATATGATATTATTAGAAGAATATCATAAAGAAAAATTTGAGAAAGAGAAAGCTGATAATGTTGTTATAGACCAATCGGAAAGAAAAGTCATTTCAATTAAGAAAGAAGAACCAAAAAAAGAAATCGAAAAGATAGTAGCTAAAGCTGACGCCCTTTCTGGACCTTCTGTACTTGGTAAAATAGATTTAACACCGAAGCCAAAAGCAGAGCCTGTAGCAGAAACTGCTGAGGAACCTGTTGAAGTAAAAGAAGTAAAAACTGAAATAAAAAAAGCTGATCCCGTTAAAGAAAATAAGGTAGAACCTTCAGAAACAATAAAAGCCGAGGCTAAAAAATTAACTGGTCCTAAAGTTTTAGGAAAAATAGAACTTCCAAAAGTTCCAGTCAAATCAAAACCTTCTCAAGACTCTGAAGCATCTAAAAGAAAGAGAAAGAGAATTAAAAAAGTCAATGTAGAAAAAGCAGGTAAAAATGTCTTTAGAGACAAAAGAAAAACTACAAAGACAGCTCAAAAAACAGAGGCCTCACCAGAAGAAATTCAAAAAGAAATTAAAGAAACTCTTGCAAGATTAAGTAATAAAGGAAAATCTAAATCTTCTAAATTAAGAAGAGAAAAGAGACAAGCTATTTCTGATAAAATGGAAATAGAAGAATTAATTTCAGAACAAGAAAAGAGCACACTGAAATTAACTGAATTTGTATCGGTTTCAGAACTTGCGTCCATGATGTCTAAATCTCCAAACGATGTAATAGGCACCTTAATGTCAATTGGAATTTTCGCCTCCATTAATCAAAGATTAGATGCAGAAACTCTTACTATGGTTGCTGAGGAGTTTGGATTTACTGTAGAATTTGTGAGTGCCGATGTTACCGCTTCAGTTGTTGAAGATTCTCAGAATCCTGAGAATATGCAGGACAGACCGCCTATCGTTACTGTTATGGGACACGTAGACCACGGAAAAACATCTCTTTTAGATTACATAAGGAGTACTGATGTTACTTCTGGTGAGGCTGGCGGAATAACACAGCACATAGGTGCTTATTCTGTAAAACACAATAAAAAAGACATAACCTTTTTAGATACTCCAGGACATGAAGCTTTTACTGCGATGAGAGCAAGAGGAGCGCAAGTGACAGATGTCTCTATTATTATTATTGCTGCAGATGATAGAGTTATGCCTCAAACTAAAGAGGCCATCAATCACTCCCAAGCTGCAGGTGTACCTATGGTATTTGCACTTAATAAGTGCGACCGTTCTACATCCAACCCAGACAAAATTAAAGAAGAATTGTCAGCTTTAAATATATTAGTTGAAGACTGGGGAGGAAAATATCAATGTCAAGAAATATCTGCTAAAGATGGAACCGGTATTGATGAACTTTTAGAAAAAGTACTTTTAGAGTCTGAGTTATTGGAATTAAAAGCAGATCCTGATACAAATGCAAAAGGAACAGTAATTGAAGCCTCTTTGGACAAAGGTAGAGGTTACATTACAACATTGTTGGTGCAGTATGGTACGATGAAGGTAGGTGATACGCTAATTGCTGGAAAAGAATTTGGGAAAATTAAAGCCATGCATGATGAAAGTGGCAATCCTGTTGAGTCTGCTGGTCCTTCAAGACCTGTTTCTGTACTTGGGATGAATGGTGCTGCTAGCGCAGGAGATGTTTTCAATATATTAGATGATGAAAAAGAAATGAAGCAAATAGCTTCTAAAAGACAACAACTTCAAAGAGAACAAGGGTTAAGAACTACAAAACACATTACATTAGATGAGATTGGAAGAAGAATTGCTTTAGGGGATTTCCAAGAGCTTAATATCATAGTTAAAGGAGATGTTGATGGGTCTATTGAAGCTTTATCGGATTCTTTATTGAAACTTTCTCAAGAATCTATTCAAATAAATATCATTCATAAAGCAGTTGGTCAAATTACCGAATCGGATATTTTATTAGCCTCAGCGTCAGATGCAATTGTTATTGGATTCCAAGTAAGGCCTTCTCAAGGAGCTCGTAAGATAGCTGAAAAAGAAGAAATTGATATCCGTCTATACTCTGTTATTTACAAAGCAATTGAAGAAGTAAAAGAAGCTATGGAGGGAATGCTTTCACCAGAATTTAAAGAGGAAATTGTTGGTACTGCTGAAATAAGAGAGACTTTTAAAATTACAAAGTTCGGTACTATTGCAGGCTGTTACGTAACAGACGGTAAAATAAATAGGAATCATAATGTTAGGATAATAAGAGAAGGTATTGTTGTATATTCTGGTGAATTAGGATCTTTAAAACGATTTAAAGATGATGTGAAGGAAGTTAAAAATGGATACGAATGTGGGTTGAATATTGCAAAATATAACGATATAAGAGTAGGTGATATTGTAGAAGCCTATGAAGAGGTTGAAGTAAGTAGAAAACTTTAATTTTTTGAGTTTTCCATTCCAACTGGCAAATAATATTTAAACTGAATACCAAAATAATTTCCTCTTAAAAATAATTTATCGTATCTGTCAAAGGTATTACCATCATAATAGAATTTCAATTTAGTAACTGCTATTGCAGATATTGGTATATTGACTTCAGCTCCTAAATAATAGGATCCTATTTTAGAATCTCTTTTTTCAATTCCAAGATTTCCACTTATAGATCCATTAATCCACCTTGCTCTTTCAGAAAGATGATCAATTGCAAAATTATTTCCTTTGCTAGCTACAGAAGATGCATAAAAATCTATATTGACGCCTATGGCATTTCTCATATATAATTCATTGCCTAATTGAACATAGATTATCGCTTGTATTGGAATTCCATAACTAATATAACTGAACGAGCTGGTATCATTTAAAATATTGGATTGATTTGCACTTTTTCCAGTTAATTTAAAATTTCTTTGATAAAAAACTATTCCACCTTCTAAACTAAAATTTTTGTCATAGTCTGTTTTTAAAATCATACCAAAATTATATCCAATCCTATTTTCTAATTTTATTGTTGAATTATTTTCTGTAAGATCTATTGCACTGACCCCAAAATAATTAATGGGAACAATAGAACCCAGTAAAAAGCCAATATTGTGATTTTTGTCGCTTTTAACTTGAGAAAACACGCTTGAAGTAAAGGACAAAAAGAAAATTATTTTTGAAATTTTCAAATCTTAGTTATTTTTAAAATATGAAATTATTGAAAAAACAACAATTACTATTCCTAATATAATCACCAAATATTGGGCCCATTTCTGAGGAATAAAAGGCTCTCTAAACTTTCCTAAAGTTAAATAATTAATCTCCTGAACTATAGCATTATCTGTTTTACGAATTCCAAATAAATAAACTGGACCTCTTTTATTTTTATCTTCAGCGAACTCGAAAAAAATATTCTTAGTTTCTAGAATTTGCTTGAAATAATCCGATTGGTTTTTGGTATGAAAGAAAAAAATCTTATATGCTTTATTAGTAGGGTGATCTTTGTGATTTGTAAGTTTAAGCACCCCTTCGTCCATGTTGTCCATAAGCTATTTATTCATTCCATTCTGTTAAATATTCAATAGGCTTTCTCTGTCCTTTTGGCCAATCTATACTTGGGTAACCTACATATAAGATGCCTAAACATTTATCTTCAGTTTTTAATTTAAGAAATTTATTCATTTCTGGAGTATATATAATTTTAGGACTTGACCAGAAAGAACCTAAACCATAGGCAGTTGCCGTTAAGCACATGTTTTGGATTGCGCAAGCAACAGCTTCAACTTCTTCTATCTCTGGTATTTTTTCATTATCTCCTCTTTTCATAGAGACTACAATGGCTACCGATGAAAGAAAAGGTCTTGAGCTTATTTTTTTAAACTTCCCTTCTTTATACAATTCTTTTGGAGTTAAAAGTTGGTACAATTCCCCAAGGTTTTTACTAAGCTTCTCTCTGCTATTTCCCATATAAACTTGAAATTTCCAAGGCTGAGTATTTCCATGAGTTGGTGCCCAAGTTGCATTATTTAATAAATGTTCAACAATTTCTTTATGTACTTTTCTGGATGAAAAAAATGTAGGATATATGGTCCTTCTATTTTTAATTACATCGGTTATTTCGCTTAAATTATATTTCATAAGTATTTTGTATTATATCTAGATATAAACTGTGATTCATTTGTGCCATATTGGTATACTGGCTGGATAATGCAAGTTGATAGGCTTTTTTTGTAACGATATTATTCTTTTGTTGTAAAACCATATTAAGACATTGGCTTAATTCTTTTGAATTACCTACTTCACAAAGATAACCAGTTTCCTTGTCCTTAACTAATTCTGGAATTCCACCAGCTCTTGTTGAAACTACAGGTATTTTACATCCAAATGCTAAATATAATATAGAACCCAAACCCTCCATTTTAGATGGCATAAAGAAAACGTCAAGATTATTCATGATTTCTGTAACATCCTCTCTAAATCCAAGAAGGTGAATATTACTTTCAAGTGATAAAGAAAGTATATGACTATTAATCTGATCTTTTAATGCTCCCTCACCTGCTATAATAAAGTGAATGCTATTATTTTTATTTATGGTGAGAGCTGCTGTTTCAACAAAAGTTTGATAATCTTTATGATCGGTTAATGCTGCAATATTGCCAATTAGTTTAGATGAATTAGGCAGTCCCAGTTCTTTTCTAAGGTTTGCTTCTCCAGATTTTTCAAGTACTGATTTTCTCCAACTTGAGTAGATTACATCTATTGGAGCTTTTACTTTAGGTTGAATTATTTTTTTTATAGCTTTTGAGACTGTAATTATTTTTTTTATGTAGCCGTAATTGTACTTATAATTTGAAAAAAGAGATTTACCAATAGCAAAATCTACCCTTCTGTGTAGTACAATAGGGGTTTTTGAAAATAATAATAAGTGTGCTATAACACATGCAGTATGGGCATGACTGTCATGTACATGAATAATATTCGGCTGACAACTTTTTATAACCCTTAATAATTTAATAATATACAATAAATCAAATCCAGATTTTTTTTGAGCAGATTTAAAATTAATCTTTTGGATTGTGGCGTATTTTTCAATGGCGCTATTTTTAGTACAGAAAAGTATCTGTTCAATACTTTTGTCTATAGAATTAAGCCCTTCAATAAGATTAACTATTTGTTGTTCTCCTCCCCTCCATGAAAGAGCTGAAGAAACATGAAGTACCCTAAGCGTTTTGTTCATATAACTTTGCTAACTTTTTATATTTCATATGTGTAGAGAACGCTGAATTGTTACAAACTCTGAACCCATTTCTTCCATCTAAAAAACCAAACCTCATAATATATTGTTTTATAAACTTAAAAATCGGATGTACCCAAGATCTAATTTTAGGGAATTTGATTCCCTTATTATACATTTCTCGTGCAGCTATTGTAGAAAATTTATCTATTACCAATAAGTGCTCTTCAATACTTGCAATACTGTAATGTAACAGATCTCCCTTTATAAAACCATGAGTAGCTGTCTTATAAAGTTTGAATTGATCGTGTGGGTTTTGACCCTGCCAGGATCCCTTTGTAGAGTCCCATAATCTTAACTTTTTATCTGGATACCATCCACAATACCTTATCCATTGCCCACAATAATTTGTTAAGCGATTAAACGAATATCCATCGTAAACCCAGTTGTTTTTAGTTTCTATAATACTTTTCTTTAGAGCTTCCGATAGGCATTCGTCAGCGTCTAATGAAAGTACGTGTTTATGATTTGCCTTAGTAATGGCAAAGTTTTTTTGCTCTATATGTCCGTTAAATTTATTTTTAAAAAAATTTATTTTAAACTCTTTTGCAATCTTTTCAGTAGCGTCGGTACTATAAGAGTCAACTACAATAATTTCGTCTACCACGTCAGATATTGAACTTAAGCAGCGATGTAAATTAGCTTCCTCATTAAAAGTTATTATAACTGCTGATAACTTAACTTTCATAAAGCTTAATTACTACCAAATTGCATCAGGATATAAGAGTGGAAGATGCTGCATTTCAGCCAGAATATATCCAAGATATTCAGTATGAAAGCCATTTTTACCATACTTTAAACTAAATAAATTGTTTTCTGGCACTTTGATTGACGCATTTTCTAATACTGGAGTTACTAATTCTGACCAATCTTTTTTAAGACTACTACTTAATGGACCAATATGATTTTCCTTAGCATATACGTCAGTTTCATTATCTATAAACAGTTCATCGGTGTACATCCAGAGTTCGTCTACTGCAGCTTGTAATTTTTCATTACTTATCTCTGTTCCTAATCCTAATCTAGTCATCCACTCTGAACTCCTTTTTAAGTGATAATTTACTTCTTTAATTGCTTTTTTTGAAATTCCAGATATTGTTTCATCCTTACTCGAAATTAAATTTTCAAAAAGTAATTTATGGAAGCAATCCATGAAAAATTGTCTGGTAAGTATGAAAGCAAAATCTGTATTTGGGGTTTGTACCAAATGAAAGCAACGAAATTCCTTTTCTTTTCTCTTAAATGTTAACTCGTCAGCAGTGGTGTTTCCTTTAATTTCTGCAGCATATTTTAAAAAGCTTTCTGCTTGCCCTAGAAGGTCTAGTCCAACATTAGTTATAGCCAAATCTTCCTCTAACAAGGGAGCTTTACTACAATATTCTCCAATTCTATGACTTAATATAAGGGAAGTATCGCCTAACCTTAGGCAAAAATCTAGTAATTTGTTATTCATTAAATGTGTTTTACACCTTCAGGTATTTTATAAAAAGTTGGATGCCTGTATATTTTATCATCAGATGGATCAAAAAAAGCTTCGCCATCACTAGCCTCAGAAGAAACTATATCTTCAGCCTTAACAATCCAAATTCCGTTCCCTTCATTTCTTCTTGTATATAAATCTCTAGCTGCTTTCATTGCCATTTCTTTGTCATAAGCATGTAAACTGCCTACGTGCTTAAAAGGACGTCCCGCCTTAACTCTTAAAAAAACTTCCCACAGTATTCCTTGATCATCGTTAGCCATATTATGCTGATTTCTTTTTTACATTTATCTTTTCTGCATATGCTTTAGCAGCTTCTCTTACCCATTTTCCATCATCATGCGCCTTGATGTGATGTCTTATTCTTCGCTTGTTACCAGGGCCATTACCTTTTACTACATTCCAAAACTCGTCCCAATTAATTGGAGAATAATCGTAGTGTTTAGTTTCTTTATTTAAATGTAATTTAGGATCTGGAAAAGTTAATCCTAAATGATGTCCCTGCTCGATGGTTTTGTCTATAAATAGTTGTCTTAATGCATCATTAGATTCTCTTTTAATTCGCCATTTTAAAGACTGATTGGAATGGGCACTTTCAGAGTCATGTGGACCAAACATCATTATAGAGGGCCACCACCAACGATTAATAGCATCTTGAGCCATTTCTTTTTGCTCAGCTGTTCCAGCAGCTAACTGAGCCATTATTTCAAACCCTTGTCTTTGATGGAAACTTTCTTCCATACATATTTTAACCATAGCTCTTGAATATGGGCCATAAGAGGTTCCTTGAAGAGAAACTTGGTTTACAATTGCTGCACCATCAACCAACCAACCTATAGCACCCATATCTGCCCAACTTAAGGTTGGATAGTTAAAGACGCTTGAATATTTTGCTTTGCCTTCGTGAAGCCATTGTAGGAATTGTTCTCTTTTTACACCTAAAGTTTCTGCAGCACAATACAAATACAAACCGTGACCTGCTTCGTCTTGAATTTTTGCCATTAGAATTTTCTTACTTCTCAAACTTGGAGCTCTTGTCAACCAATTTCCCTCTGGTTGCATTCCAATAATTTCTGAGTGAGCGTGCTGGGAAATTTGACGAATTAAAGTTTGCCTGTATTTTTCAGGCATCCAGTCTTTTGGTTCTATTTTGATATCGGCATCAATTTTTTGTTGAAATTGATTTAATAAATCTTGATTTTCCATATCCTAAATTTTTAAGTCTTTAAAATTACTAAGAATTTCATGTCCCTCTAGATTTTGTTCACCCCAATTATCTAACTCAGTTACTGACCATAATTTCGGAAAAAATGTTCTTCTCTGGTATTTTGGATGCATGTATTTTTTCCAGTCACTTCCTCCAGTAGCTTTTTCAACTTTATTAGCTCCGTCCAAATATTTTGAAGCTGTATTAAAATGCTGCATAACCCATTTAACATTAACCGTATGGTCTAAATGTCTCATTGAATTAACAAGATCAATATTGTTTTTTTCTTTATCTGGAAGATTATCAAAGAGAGACCAAATATTTTTATTGTTATATTTTTTCATGAAATCAATAAAATCTTCCATATATTTTTCTTCAAAAAGTTTAATCATAATAGACTTTTCACCTGTCTTGTGATTTTTTCCTGCAGCTTGCCAATAAAGATGTTCAAAGGCATGTTTAAAAGGTGTATTTCTATTAATTGTTTTGCGAAATCTAAAATCTATTAAATTAATTAACTCGGTACAAGCAAACTCAATTTTTCTATATTGAGCGCTCTGAAAGCCACTAGCTGGAGCAAGTGTTTTTCTAAATTTCATATACTGTTCCAATTCCATACCATCTTTCATAATCTTAAAAGAACTACAAAGCATGTCAAAGTATCTGCTTACCCTTTCCAGCCTCTCTGAAAAGAAAACAGCAACAAGTTGTTTTTTATTGGCCAGCTGTTCCAGCTCCCACAAGATCATTTTGAATAAAAGCTCATTTATTTGATGGTAGACTATAAAAACCATTTCATCTGGTAAATCACTTCTTTGTATTTGAAGGTTTAATAATGATTCCGTTTGGATGTAATCCCAATAAGTAAGTGGTTTAAAACTTTTCAAGCCTTCTAAGAATGATTCGGTGTTTAATCCTTTTTCTGCTAATGTTTTTAAAATCTCTTTATCTATTTCTTTACTCATTATCTAAAGTGTTCCTCGATTTGCTTGTTCTCTCTCAATAGATTCAAAAAGGGCCTTGAAATTTCCTGCACCAAATCCTCTAGCTCCCATTCTTTGAATTATTTCAAAAAATAAAGTCGGCCTATCTTCTACTGGTTTAGTGAAAATTTGTAACAAATACCCTTCTTCATCAGCATCTACTAAAATGGCTAAATCCTGCAAATCTTGGATATTCTCCTTCATAATTTTCATATGACTCCCCAGCCTTTCTGGAATTTCGTGATAATATTCGTTTGGAGGGGCAGATAGGAATTCAACACCTCTTAATTTAAGTTTTTTAACCGTTTCAATAATATTATCTGTTGCAATTGCTATATGCTGAACCCCAGAGCCCTCATAAAAATCCAAGTATTCTTCAATCTGTGATCTTTTTTTAGCTTTGGCTGGTTCATTTATTGGGAATTTTATTCTGCCATTTCCATTACTCATGACTTTACTCATTAATGCAGAATATTCAGTATGAATTTGCTTATCGTCAAAAGACAAAAAGTTAACAAATCCCATTACATCTTCGTACCATTTCACCCAAGTATTCATTTCACCCCACCCTACATTGCCCACCATATGGTCGACGTATTTTAATCCAACTTCAGAAGGGTTATAACTGGATTCCCATTTTCTAAAACCGGGCAAAAATTCTCCTTTGTAATTTTTTCTTTCTATGAAAAGGTGAACAGTTTCTCCATAAGTATATATCCCAGATTTTACAACTTCTCCATGCTCATCACTTTCCTTTACAGGTTTTAAATACGATTTAGCACCTCTTTTTATTGTTTCTTCATACGACTTTTGAGAGTCTTCTACCCAAAGAGCAATTATTTTAACCCCGTCTCCATGCTTTTGCACATGATTCCCTACTTCAGATTCACTATTTAAAGCAGTGGTTAAAACTAATTTAATTTTATCTTGTTTTAAAACATAAGAAACTCTGTCCTTCCAGCCCGTTTCTAAACCTGCATAAGCCAGCGATTGAAATCCAAAGGCGGTTTTATAAAAGTGCGCTGCTTGTTTGGCATTACCAACATAGAACTCAATGTAATCCGTTCCTAAGAGCGGTAAAAAATCTTGGGCATTTTCAAATATTTTTTCTAATCCGTAATCTGTATTCGTTAAGTTTTTCGCCATGTTTATTTAGTTCAGTCGTGAATCCAAGATTTGTAATAGTCTTTAACTTCTAATTCTAATGCTTGAACCGTTAATTGTAGAGGCTTAAAAGTATCGACCATAACTGCCAACTCCTCGGTCAATTTTTTCCCAATACTTCTTTCGTAAGCACCTGGATGAGGACCGTGAGGGATACCCGATGGATGTAATGTAATTTGCCCTTCTTCAATATCATTTCTACTCATAAAATCACCATCAACATAGTATAATACTTCATCAGAATCAATATTGCTGTGATTATAAGGAGCAGGAATTGCATCTGGATGGTAGTCGTAAAGTCTGGGGCAAAAAGAACAGATTACAAAAGCGGGAGTTTCAAATGTTTGGTGAACTGGCGGTGGTTGATGGACTCTACCTGTTATAGGTTCAAAATCGTGAATAGAAAATGCATATGGATAATTATAACCATCCCATCCAACAACGTCATATGGATGAGAAGAATATGTGTAATCATACAAAAAACCTTCTTTTTTGATTTTAATTAAAAAGTCACCTTTCTCGTCGTGAGTTTTTAAATTTTTTGGAACTCGAAGGTCTCTCTCACAAAATGGAGCATGTTCTAAATGTTGACCGAACCAATTTCTATATTTTTTCGGGGTGTAAATAGGGTGCTTAGATTCAATAATAAAATGTCTATTGTCATTATCTTTAAACTCTAAATTGTAAATAATTCCTCGAGGAATTACTAAATAATCTCCTTGAAAAAAATCTATTTGTCCTAGTTGTGATTTTAGTACTCCTTCGCCCTTATGAATGAAAATTACTTCATCTGCGTCTACATTTTTATAAAAATATTTTGAGGCTGTTTGCTTAGGACTTGCCAAATGAATGGTTACGTCAGAATTGGTCAAAACAGGGGTTCTGGAAAATAAAAAATCTAATTTGTTTTGCAATTGAAAACCTTTAAAAGCTCTCATTTTCATATTATGACTTACAGCAATTTTTGGAGAAACGTCTACCCCCTTTTTAATGTCTTTTACTTGTGTTGGAGGATGTAAGTGGTATAATAAAGAGGACATGCCGTCGAAGCCAACTGTGCCAAAAAGTTGTTCGTAATGAAGTGTTCCATCTTTTTTTCTAAAAGTGGTATGGCGTTTATGTGGAACATTACCTAACTTATGGTATCTAGGCATTCTTTATATTTTTAGCATAAATTATAAAAAAAGTGGGTAACAATTAGAAAAAAATAACAAATAATCAAACTTTTCTAAATTTAAAAGGAAGCTTTTATCTTTCTTTTTAAACTAGAATTAGCAATTTTAAAAGATTTTTGGGTGTTTTTAAACTTCTTGTAAGCAGACAGCGTTAAAAACATGTAAGAATCTAAATTTGTAGGGTTTCCACGGATTTGCCCTGGCGCTGTTTTATAAAAATCAGCAGAATACCACCCTTCACCGTAAGTATTTACAAAGTCTTGATTAGATATTTCTGAAAGACTCCCATCCACAATTCCAAGGCTTGTATAATCTGCACTAGTAGGTGGTGAATTTCCGTATTTTACGATAACACTAAAAATTCCATCTTCAGGATTTAGCATGTAATTGGTCCCTGACATAGTCGCTGAATTAGGGCCATCAAAATCATTGTGCCAAGCTAAAAGAGTTTCAGGATTAAAATACCTGGTACTTACGTCATCCAAATAATCTGTTCTTGTGAATCGAAAACCAGCTTCTAACTTTATTCCTGCTGTCCCATGAAATGATTTTTTTATGCCAATACCAAGGGGAATACAAACTGCAAATTTTTCATATGTTTTATTAAGGGGGAAAGCAAATTTTGAATAGTCTATTTCTTTTCCTTTACTATTTTCATATTTAACATAAAAGGGGTCATTAGGATCAAGTATTCCTTGACCTTCAGTTCTAAGTGGTCTTAGTTTATGCTTAATTTTTGTCCCTGTGAAATTGTCTACAGCATATGGTTCATAAAAAAACCCTCCGACACCACCAAAAATATAAAGCCCAAAACCAAGCGGATTACTAGCGCCTATGCTTTTTCCAAACTTATTTTTTAAATTGTATCTATTTCCAGATTTTTCTTGAACTAATATCCATTCGAAAACACCAGAACCCTCGAAAATATCAGTTTCAAAATTAAGTTGGCGCATCTTTCTAGACAAATCCTCAGTAGATTCATCGTTCCCCGATATTTTAGCATAGGCTAAATTCACCCTAAAAGTAAGATTCCCTTTTAGATAATATATGTAGGAGAAGTTGGCAGCAAATTTAGTCTGATCTGTATTAAGATCAAATAAAAAGCCTCTAGCTGAATTTCCAAAGAAACTTTCTTCCGATTCCTTACCTCCACCGACGTCAGTCAAACAAGCAGATGCTCCGACTCCAAAAGTGATTTCATTTCTTTGTGTCCTGTAAGTATTTCTATTGTAAAATTGTGCCCCAAGAAAAAAGGGTATTAAAATGAAACTAACTGATAATATGTATATACGTTTTTTCAAAATTTTCACAAATATAATTACATTTCGTGTTGTTTTAGTAATTTATTCATTTTAATAGTCCAAAGAACCATACCCGTTGTAACGGAAATATTCATAGAATGTTTCGTTCCATATTGAGGGATTTCTAAACTGAGGTCACATTCATCTATTAATTTTTGTGATACTCCCTCGATTTCATTGCCAAAAACAAGAACTATTTTATCATTTTTGAAATGATACTTTTCTAAAGAAATTGATGCCGAAGTTTGCTCCACAGTTACTGTAGAATATTTTAGATTTTTATACTTTCTAACAATATTTAAAGCATCTGCAGAATATTCCCAATTCATACTTTCAGTTGCTCCAATGGCTGTTTTTCTAATTTCTCTGTGGGGAGGCTGAGCTGTGATGCCGCATAAATAAATTTTTTCTACACCCATAGCATCGCAAGTTCTAAAAATAGAACCAATATTATTCAAACTCCTAACATCATCTAAAATCACGACAATGGGTTCTTTTACAGAGCTTTTAAACTCAGAGACTGTTAATCTTTTAAGTTCTTCTAACTTTAATTTTTTATTCATAATTACTTAATTTGTTAGAAAATTCAATTAGTTTAATTTTACAAACATATCTAGAACTTATAAAAAGCACAAATGTCTAAAGTAAAATCAGAAACTCCTTTGATGAAACAATACAACTCCATCAAAAGAAAGTATCCTGACACCTTACTATTGTTTAGGGTTGGTGATTTTTATGAAACATTTGGAGAAGATGCAATAAAAGCTTCAAAGGTACTAGGTATAATTCTTACGGCTAGAAACAATGGTGGTTCTAAAATTGAACTGGCTGGATTCCCACACCACTCTGTTGGGAATTATTTACCTAAATTAGTAAAGGCTGGACACCGAGTTGCTGTATGTGACCAATTAGAGGCACCCGTTAAAGGTAAAAAAATTGTTAAAAGAGGAGTTGTAGAACTTGTTACTCCAGGTGTTGCGTTAACCGATCAACTATTGGACAACAAAGGAAATAATTTTTTAGCAGCCTTAAGTTTTTCAAAAAAAATGTGTGGAATTGCTTTTTTAGATATTTCTACTGGAGAGTTTTATGTGGCAGAAGGAGATATAAAATACATCTCAAAACTTGTAAATGATTATGCCCCTTCAGAAATTTTATATTCCAGAGCTCATGACTCTCTATTTCAAGAAAATTTTAAAAGTAAATCTTATACTTTTAGATTAGATGAATGGGTGTTCCAAAAAGATTTTGCCTTGGAAAAGTTAAACCAACAATTTGGTACGCTTTCTCTTAAGGGATTCGGCATATCAAAAATGAATGAATCCATTATTTCAGCTGGTGCAATTTTACATTATTTAACTACTGCAGAACATCATAATACAAGTCATGTTTCCAGGATTCAAAGAATTGACAGAGGGAATCATCTTTGGATGGACGACTTTACCATTTCAAATTTAGAGCTGATACATTCTTCGAATTACAATGGACACACACTTGTCGAAGTACTAGACGAAACTTCAACTGCTATGGGAGGTAGATTGCTTAAAAAGTGGTTGCTATTTCCGTTGATATCGTCTAAGAAAATAAATAACAGATTAGATATTGTAGAATACCTTACCAAAAACTCAGCGATTTATGACTTGATAAAAAAACAATTTTCAGAAATTGGCGATTTAGAAAGAATGTGTGCAAGATTAGCTGTTTTAAAAACTTCTCCTAGAGAGCTTAACCAACTTAAAAAGTCTCTACTACTTATAAACCCTCTCAAAGAACGACTGCAATCTATAAAGCATCATCAACTCAATCAATGGGCTAAAGAATTACAAGACAATACTGAATTTATTGATAAAATAGATTCCATAATTTTTGAAGATGCTCCTGTCGTTATAGGAAAAGGTCAGGTAGTAAAAGAAGGTTTTCATAAAGAATTGGATGAACTTAGGCTGTTACTTTCAGACGCCAAATCGGTATTGTTAGAAATTCAAAATAGAGAAATAGAAAACACTGGAATTACCAGCTTAAAAATTGCATTTAATAATGTTTTTGGGTACTATATTGAAGTACGAAATACACATAAAGACAAAGTACCTACAAGTTGGATAAGAAAACAAACACTGACCGCTGCAGAAAGGTATGTTACCGAAGAATTGAAAATTTATGAAGAAAAAATATTAGGTGCAGAGGAGAAAATATTAAAGTTAGAGCAGCAAATTTTTACAAATCTTGTCCACGAGCTTATTCATGAAATTGATACTATCATTCATAATGCAAGGTGTATAGCATATTTAGATGTTATTCACGGACTTTCACAAGTTTCTATAAAAAATAATTATGTAAAACCAATTGTTAACGAGGGAAAAGTATTGAATATTAAAGAGGGAAGACATCCAGTAATAGAACAATTTTTACCGTTAGGAGAATCTTTTATTCCGAACGATGTTTTATTGGACAACAACAGCCAACAAATAATGATGATAACAGGACCAAATATGAGTGGGAAATCTGCTTTACTAAGACAGACAGCATTGGTTGTTATTATGGCTCAAATTGGTTGTTTTGTTCCTGCAGAATCAGCAGAAATTGGTGTAATTGACAAACTATTTACTCGTGTTGGGGCAAATGATAATATTTCTTCTGGAGAATCTACATTTATGGTAGAAATGAATGAAACATCCAGTATTTTAAACAATTTGTCTGAAAAGAGCTTGATATTATTAGATGAAATTGGGAGAGGAACAAGTACCTATGATGGGATCTCTATAGCTTGGTCTATTGCAGAATTTTTACATGAAAATAATAAGTTTAGGCCAAAAACCATGTTTGCTACTCATTATCATGAACTAAACAACATGACCAAAGATTTTAAAAGAGTGAAAAATTTCAATGTTTCTGTAAAAGAAATTGATAAGAAAATTCATTTTTTAAGAAAGTTAGTAGAAGGAGGTAGTGAGCATAGTTTTGGAATACACGTTGCTAAAGTTGCAGGAATGCCTTCTAAAATTATTAAGAGAGCAGAAAATATTTTAAAAGAATTGGAAAAAGATAAATCCTCTAATAGCAATATCGAAAATGGAAGCAATTTAGAACAACAGTTAAGTTTTTTTCAATTAGAAGATCCTATTTTAAGTGAAATTAGAAATGAAATCGAAAACTTAGATGTGAATTCTTTAACACCTGTAAATGCTCTCATTTTACTAAATGAAATTAAAAAAAAACTAGGTAATTAAATTTCTTTACGCATTTGTCAAAATTTAATTTATTTTTGTCATCCAATTGTTCTTTTATATGCGAAAGTAGCTCAGCTGGTAGAGCACGACCTTGCCAAGGTCGGGGTCGCGAGTTCGAATCTCGTCTTTCGCTCTAAATCACTTTTTTTACTTTTTATTAAGTAAATGCCCGAGTGGTGGAATTGGTAGACACGCAAGACTTAAAATCTTGTGACCATCTGGTCGTGCGGGTTCAAGTCCCGCCTCGGGTACATTAATAGCCTCCTTAACAGATAAGGGGGCTTTTTTGTTTAGCCAATTCTATTGAAAAACCATTTTTCACGATACCCTTATAATTAATATGATATTACTGAACTTTAAAAAAACTTAATTATTTTTTTTTAACTTTTCCAAAAACACTATTTTAACCCTTAGGCGTGAAATAAATTTTAGATAATTGTCCCATAATTGCATTGTAAATAATTAAACTATGAAAAAAATACTACTAATATTAGCGATTGCTTTAGGGCTAACTCAAATAACAAAAGCACAAGTAATAACAGCAGTTCCTTGTGATATGTTGGGTATGTCAGTCAATGTAGGTTCTTCACAAACCTCAATCAGTATTTACCATTCTGGTCAATATATGACCCATCCTCGTGAAAATAATATCTTTTATTGGGAGTTTTCAGACCAACAAGGAAATATATTACATCAAGATACGATAGTTAATGATGCATTCTGCAATTTTAGTCATAATTGGTCACTTACAGATACTATAAATGTTAAAGTGCATTTAATAAATGATTCTGCCAATTTGGATGGTTGGTATATTAATCAAGGTTTGCCACTTAATGGTAATTCCATAAATTGTTTATTTGAAGATCAATTATATTGGAATACAGGTAACAGTACTCCTTGGGGAAGTTGGACGTTTATTCATAGTAATCCTGGAATAGATGTAACTAATATAAATGAATCACAAATAGTTGAATCCAACTTAAATGTCTATCCATCTCCAACTTCTAACCATCTAAATTTAGAAGGGCCTAAAGAATATTATTCTTTACAAATTTTGAATATCCAAGGGCAATTATTTCATGAAATGAAAAATATAAGGGGAAACCAAAAAATAGATGTTTCTTTTTTACCCTCAGGCTTATATTTTATTAACGTTAATAATAAAATAAATCAAACTATAAGATTTATAAAACAATAATTTCATTTCCTTCTAATAAAATGGCTAACAATAGCTAGAACACAAAACCCTAACCTACCAAAACGTTTCTTCGTATTTTAACCTCAACGAGAAGATAAAATTATGAATAAAATTCAAGCTGTTATATTAGCCACATTGTCAATAATGATATTTTCATGTAACAAAACAACGTGTGAATCGACCCCTATAATTGGTAATTGTTGCGTTGATTCTTCACTTATAAGTGATTCTGCTTTTTGTTTTTCAGTGTACGATCCTGTTTGTGGGTGTGATGGTGTAACTTATGGTAATTCTTGTGTGGCAAACTTTTCTGGTGGTGTGACGTCTTATGTTGCAGGTGAATGCCCAGATTAATTTTTAGATAATTTAATAACTGTAAGAATCAAGGAAACTTTTTTATACTTTGTTTCTTTTATATCGAAGTATTCATACATTCTTCTTAACGACGATCCTACACCATCTATACTCAAGAAAACTTTATCAGCTATTTCTTGATTTAAAGCCAGAGGATTTTCTAATAATACATTCAGTACACTCCAATCTGTTTTATTTATTTCTCTATTTAAAAAACGATGTATTTTATCTTTTGATAATTTAAATTCGTTGGGTTGAAGCATTGATTCAACTCTCTTTTCTTTCAATAATTTAATTTCATTTAATAACTCTTCTCTCCTTTTTTTATTGCTTTTATTTTTAAAAATGTTATATAAAATAATTATTAAAATAGTTAATACTGAAAGAATAATAATGAAAATTATATTTCTAAGTTGATTTACTTCTTTCCTAGCTATTTCTTTTTCACTTATCGCCTTGTTTTCTTTTAATTTATTTTCATATTCACTTTTAATTGTTTCTTTAATAATTAGAATTTTATTTTTTTCTAGTTGAAAACTGTCTTTAAAAACAGTTTGCTTTTCTAGCATAGATAATGCTTCGTCTAATTGGTTATTACTCTTATAACACCGGTATAATAACCCATACAAATCTGCCTTAATTTCATTGCTAGTCTCTAACTTAATTAGCTTTAAAGTCTCTTCGGCCAGATTTTTTGCTACTCTAGGTTTTGATTCTAACAGTAAATAAGATTTTAAAATTTGCGTCTCAACAATTTTTGAATTATTACCTAACTCATAGTTAATAGACAAAGCGGTATTTGTATACTCTAGAGCCAGTTCTTTTTTTAGTAATTTGTTGTGTAATTTGGCTTGCAGCATGTAACATCTAGATAAAGCAGATTTATTAGTTGTGTTTTTAAATTCGCTGATCGCATTCTTTGAATATTCAAAGGCCTGATTGTATTGTTTTTTTTTATAATATATTTCTGCCTTTTTAAAAAATATCTGTCCAATTTGATTATCTCTAACAATTTTTTTTGCTACACAAATAGTGAGAGATTCATCATAATACTCTGCGGCTAAATCGAGTTCGTCTAAACTACTGTATATAGATCCAATTTGCATGAGTATCCTAGCCTCAGAAGTTTTTAATTTTAGATCTCTTACTATTTTTAAAGACGCATTAAAAGAATTAAATGCTTTTAAGTATTTTTTTTGTTCAATATATATACTTCCAATATTTGATTGTATGACTGCAAGATTCTTTGGCTCGTTACTTCTTTCCCATAAATTAATTGACTGCTCAAGTACTTCGATAGAGGTAGTTAAATTTCCTTTTATGTAATATGCATAAGATCTTTCATTCAATGCACTAGCCATCTCTCTTACTGACCCTTTTTCTTGACCAAGTTGGTAGTGATACTCTGTCAAAAGAATAACTTCCTCTGGTTTGCTATAAGTGTTTTTTAAGTAATACTCTTTTAAAGCTTTAAATCTTAAAGAATCTGACTTTTTTTGATTGACCCAGATGTTTTTTAAAGAGTCTTTTTTTATTTGTGATGCTACAGACAAGCTACAGGTTAGCGAGCTAATAAGTATTAGTAAAATTTTAGATTTTTTAAGAAATGTTTTTTTTAATTTCATGTATTTAATAACCAGATTTAGCTTTGATGAAAATTGGGTTAATCAACAGATCCAAACCTAAAGTTTGCTAAAAAATAAGTATTTTACTCGCAATCAGAACTTAACCTCCAAAGTTTATTGCCATTTGAAAAAAGTAATTTACCACCATCACACTCAAAAGTAACTCCCAATGAGGTTTCTTCCCATATCAAAGTGTCTCCATCAAATGTGTAAGTTTCGCTTCCTGGAATTCTATCTGTACTATCTAATGCATTAAAATCTACATTATTGGTTGCATAACTAGTGAACACTGTTCCATCTACAAACTCATACATTGTATTTGCGTCTGCTCTATTATCACTATAAGACCATAACCATTTGCCTTCTACATCATAAATTGGTGCTGGTAGTGGAGTTTCTTCTTTTTCACAACTTATAAATGTTGCTACTGCTAGTAGTATAAATATTATATTTTTCATTTTTTCTATTTTTATTTACAAAACTCCAATAAATATACTGAATGAAATCACGTTTAGAGGTGAAAAAAGAAATTTACCTAATTCTATTATCTAAAAATAATTGTAATTAAAACACAATGTAAATTCAATATTTAAAATAATTATCTTTAAAAAATGATTTTTTTTCATAAAAACTACCTAATGAAAATGAAAGGTAATTTTTTAGCTGCAATAATTTTCTTATTTTTTATTTCCTGCGAAAAGGTGATTCCAATTGATGCCAATTTCTTAAAATCGAAATTAGTAATCAATTCTATTTTTTTTAAAGATTCCTCTTGCACAGTACATATAAGCTCTAGTACCAGTATTCTGGACAAGATAACTTTTGAAAATATTGAAGATGCTGATCTTTCTGTAAAAGATACCAACGGAAATTTAATTGAAAATCTACAATATTTAAGTAATGGTTTTTATAAGGGCAGTGAAAAATTACAAGCAGATAATCAGTATTATTTAAATGCAGTTCATAAAAACTTTAATAATGTATTAGCAACCACTAGCATCCCAAAAAATATAAGTATTCATCATATTGACACCTTGTCTTACCTTAAAAACGGTAAAGAAAGAATTAAAATATCTGTATCATTTGTTGATGATGGGAATATTAATAACTATTATAAGTTGGGAGTTAAAATGGGGGAATATGTTGTGGATACCCTTTCCCAAAACGGAAACACAATTATAGACAGTGCCATAATATATAAATGGGTTAAAATTTATAGAGATCATGAGGTTCTGGAAAGAACAATAACAAATAAAGAAGTGATTTTTAACGATAATACTTTCAATGGAACCACTTTTTCAGTTAACTTCTCTATTAAAAACTTTATAAGAGATTCTAGTATAAATCTTTCTTTTTTAAAGCTGTATTTTTACAACATAGATAATTCACTTTATAATTACGAAAAATCAATAAAACAATACTTCGATAATTATGATATCCCTTTTACGCAACCCGTTCAAGTATTCTCTAATATCGAAAACGGTTTTGGTGTATTAGGTAGTGCAAACGTTAACACTGTTAAATTATATTAACTAATAAATTATTAAATATTTATTTATTCAAACGTGAATTCTAAGTGTAATTTATAATTTCTTAGATGCTTTGCGTGCTGTTCTTTTCCTATTGTTAGAAGCATCAACATGGGGTTCTGCGTCAATAGCTTTTCTTTTTTTTGTTTCTTTTTTCTCTACTGTAGTATAATTTGATTTCTTTAAAGATTTCTTTTGCTTTTTCTTCTTCTTTTGCTTTTTGTTCAATAACCCTTTTTCAGTGTAAGAGGTTTTTTCGTGAGGTTCGGCTTTTGTAGTTTTTATTTTTTTATTTTGCCCATAGTAAGATAGACTTATTAATGAAAGAAAAAGAATGAAAATATAGTGTTTCATATTATAGTTTTATAATCTTAAGATTAATAAAAATAATGAAAATTATTTAATTCTATTTTCAATAATCTTTAGATGTTTGTTTTTTAAGGAAGTTCTATTTTTAATTGAAAAATCCGTGAAATATGTGTGTTTTTTAAGAAAATCTATTTGAATTTTGTCCCACTGCGATTTATTTTGTACGTACTTATATCCTTTTAATTCTTTATAAAAGTCATCTGAAATTTTTAAAAAATCTTCTCTACCCAAATAATCTAAATCTGCATCGCAGATTACCTTTTCTAAGATGTTTTTAGGTTTTTGAGGTACTTTCGTAGATAATATTAATTTCGATATTGTCTTTATTTGTAAATCGGTGTAGCCGTATTTAGGCAATATGTTTTTGGCATAATTTACACCTATAGACTCGTTGTCTTCATACTGATCTATATATCCCATATCATGAAATAAAACAGCTGTTTTTAATATGAAAAATTCCTCAGGCGTTACCTTTTCATGATAACAAATTTCTGCAGCAGCCGCTAAAACATACTCTGTGTGGTTTCGTCCGTGATAATGAAGATTAGATGATAACTTTTCATCTAAAAAATTGGTAACAAAACTCTTTAATGCAAAATAATTTAAAGACGATTTAGAGTAAAAATCTAAGATTTCCATTAACCAATTATTTGCAAACTTATCATCTGAATTTTTGTACATATATTTTAAAGAATTAACAAAAAACATGTTAATCTTTCCTGTGTTTTTGGTTGCTACTTTTCCTCTGTCCGAACAGTTAAAAAATATTTTTACTTGTTGATAAGTAGCTTCGGAAATATTGACCTTCCAAGGCTCACAATTAGCTTGCATTCTTTCAGCAATATTTACAGTACTACCAAAAATATCGTATGCTATTCTCTTAACTCCTAAAAGACCTGTAATTACTTCTCCAGTATGAATTCCAATTCTTACCGACCAATACTCATTATCTTTAGCAATGGCTTGTTGTTTGTAATTTTCCATTAAGGTTTGTATCTCTAAAGCTGCTAAAACACATTTAATCGCATTAGTTTTAGTATCTAACCCTAAGCCTCCAGTTGCCAGATAAGCATCTCCTATTGTCTTAATTTTTTCTAAGTGATATTTTTCAATAATTTCATCAAAATCAGTGAATAAATTATTAAGCTTATTAACTAAATATTCTGGTTTGTAGTTTTCAGCTATGTGGCTAAATCCAACAATGTCAATAAACATAACCGAAGAGTTGACAAATTTTTTAATACTAACCTTTCCTTCTTGTTTTAGTTCTTTTACAACATGGTCAGGTAAAACATTTAGAAGCAGCTGATCAGATTTATCTTTCTCTAATTTAATACGCTTATTTTGATTTTCAATTTCTTCTTTTTGGGTGGAGATTAGTTTAGTTCTTTTTTCCACTAAAAAGGAAAGCTTTCTTTTACTAGATTTAATTTGTCTAATTCTGAATATATAATTAAGAATTAAAAAAAATAAGGTTCCTATTATTAAAAAAAGATAAGACTCTTTAAAGAAATTAATATTAAAAAAATGTAAGTAAGGTAAACTATAAAACCCCGATGCTAAAATCAGCATATTTAGTCAATTTCTACACCAAAAATAACGATGTCATCTACTTGTTCATAGGATCCCATCCACTCTTTAAGTCGATCTTCAAGTTTTCTCTTTTGCTCTTCCATAGATTCTTTAATGGATTCTACTAAAAGCTCCTTGAATTTTTTGTACATAAATTTCTTTCCCCTAGCACCACCAAATTGATCTGGATAACCATCAGAAAAAGCATAAATTTTATCTCCTTTTTTAAGATCTAATTCAAAGGTTTCATAATTCTGTTCTCCATCTGCAAAAGATCCAATTGCAAATTTATTAGTCTTAAAAACTTCCAATTCTCCGTCCCTTATTAAGTAAAGAGGGTTATTTGCCCCTGCAAACTTAAGTTTCATTTTTTTCAGATTTAATGAACACAACGTTATATCCATCCCGTCTCTTATGGAGTCATCATTACTTTTGTTTAAGGAATTATTAGAATGTTTATTTAATTCATCTAACATCAACCCGGGAGTTGGTAATTTATGAGCATTAAAGGCACTATCTAGACCATTTGCACCTACTAAACTCATGAAAGCTCCAGGAACTCCATGCCCTGTACAATCTACTGCTGCAAACATCATCTCATCTTTTTGCTTGCCTATCCAATAAAAGTCTCCAGAAACTATATCTTTTGGTTTAAAAAAGACAAAAGAAGATGGGAAATATTTTTTTATTACTTTTTCTGGTGGAAGTATAGAATCTTGCAGACGTTTTGCATATCTAATACTTGCTTGTACATCAGTAAAAAGCTCCTCAATTTCTCCTTTTTGTTGAACCACTTCCTCCGTTCTGGCTTTTACTTTTTGCTCCAGAATTCTTTCTGTTTCAGCTAGTTCGTCCTTCATCTTTAATAGTGCATGCCCTAAAACATCGTCGTCACTTAAAGGTTGGTACTGATATTCAAAATTACTTTGACCTATTTCATGTGCAAAATCTGTGGTCTCTTTAAGACCGGTAACCAAATTATTCATAGCATCAGACATTTCACCAATTTCATCGTTAGTGGGTTGTAACTGAGATTTAGGAAAAACACCTCTGCCTAATCCTAGTAAAATGGCTTTTAGTCTTTGAACAGGTTTTGTAATACTAATTGTAGTAAATATCGCAATAGATATCGTTCCAATAACAATGATAATAGAGATGAGTAATATGTTATTTATTAAACTGGAAAATCGATTATTGGTTTCTATTTGTTGCTTATCTGCAATTTGTGTTCTTTTATGAGCCAATTCATTTATAGAGCTCAAAATATTTTCATAATTTAAATTGATTTCTTCAAAATTAGTTTGGGCTTCCATCACAAAAAATGCGTCTTGATAGCTATTAATATCTACTAGTACATTTCTAACCTGATTATTGTAGCTATCAATTAAAGAAGATACATCAGAAGATATTATTTTGTATTCTTCAATCCCCCCTGCTTTCTGCATCCAATTGGAAGATAATTTTTCGATCGTGTCTAAATCATTTTTAATGGTATTATCGAGCAAAACTTGGGCATCCAATTTAAATTGCTCGTCAGGTCTAGACTCATCGATAACCCATTGTTGCATGTAAGTATGGGTTTTAGACAAATCATCTTTAAGCTGGTTGATTACAAATAAAGAAGGCTGATCAATATTTAAAAACTTATCATTAGACTTAATGGCCTCATTAACAACTGAAAACGTATAAAAGAAAACAATTAATAAGAGTATTACTACTACACTAAATCCTCCTCCTATTTTTTTGCCTACCGTAAATCTCAAAATAAATTTTTAATCTTCTTCTGGGCTTTTAGTTTCCAGATCCTTAAGAATATTCATGAATTCAACATGTTTTTCCATGTCATTTAAACTGTAGTATACTGCAGCTATTCCCTGAACTATTGATGTTTCTTCAGGTTTCATCTTATATACTTTCTCTAAGAATGGTAAAGATTTTGAAAAATAATTAACCGCTTTTTCTTGCATTAGAATAACCATTTCTAGGTCCGCGTCTATGTCTAATTCTTCAAGTATTATGTCAACTCCTAAATTATGATATAGAATTCCAAGATCATAATTTGGTGTGTATTGATTGGTATTAAGCGCGAGAGAATTATTAAAATATTTTATACAAGAATCCAATAAATTTTTTGAATTCTCTTTGTCATTTTCATAACGCATCTTGTACATTCTTCCCATTCCATTGAAAAAATCCACAGAAATATTAGTGAAATCATAATTGGGTTCAGCTATGCTTTTTAACTTTTTAAAAGAATTATAGAAAGACACCGCTTTTTCTTGATTTTTAAATTCCATTTTCTGTAGAATCATTAAAGCATCATTTATATAAGATATCGAAAACGAGTTAATTGCTTGAAGATTTTTTTCTGTAAATTGTTGTTTATTATCATAGTTAATAGACTTTATAAAATAATCGCAGGCTAACCCCCTAGAATTTGAAGTAGATGCGCGACCATCAATTTCTTTGTATATAGCATAATTAATAAAGCCACACAAATGTAAAAAATAAGCATCTTTAGATTTATCAGGGCACTGAGTTAAAACTGTGTCAATATAGCTGGAAGCGTTAGTATAGTTTTTGCTCTTGTACTTTTGAATTAACAACATTTGTTCAGGGCAATAAGACGACTGAGCAAAAATTGAAGTATAAAATACTACAAAGGCAAATAACGATATGATTTTATGTAAAGATTTCATATTGTTTGATATGCTAATTTAGTTAAAGTTTGCCCAATAGTGAAATCTTTTTTTTCAGCTTTCGATTTATTTATCTGAAATTTCAGTCTATTTTGAACATATACAAAGTTGATCATGGATCCAGTTTCAGCTAAACTCTTACCTTCTGTAACTAACAATGTTTTATCTTTCAGTTCTTTTTGAACCTTGGGAATAAACCCTTCTTCTTCCTTTGATATAAATAGTAAATGACAATCTGAAATTTCTGAAGCAGATTTATAAAAGTTAAATTTTATTTTTTGTTGGCCTAAAGATTTATCCTTGAAGGAAGTATTTAGAAAGTTGAATAAATCTTCACTTCCATAAATACCAATGGTAAAATCTCCAGTTGTATGTGCTGATGGCCAATAAACATTTTTAGCAAATTGGTAGATATACATGCTTTTCATCTTTGTTTTCAGAGCTTTGGCTGCAGAACCTGGGTCTTGTTGTGCTATTTGACTCAGGGGAATGATCAAAAATAGAGAGAAAAGAAATACTACAATATGTTTTTTGTTTTGCACCATATAAAGATACTACAAAAATAATAAGAAAACTTTACATCTTAAAATTAGAATCTAATTCTTCTGACGCTTAGAATATTCCTTCCTACTTTTTAATGCTTTTTTCTTAACTAAAGATTTGTTGTACTTATTTCTATCTGCAAGATTTCTTTGTTTTTTAGTAAAACTATCTTCCTCAATTCCTGTGGGTTTAAACTTTCTCTTACCTATTATTTTAAATGGATCATCATCGATGCCAATAATACCATTTCGATTTTTGGTATTAGTAAATGCATCATTTTTCTTCTTTATTAATCGATGGGTGTGCAATAAGCCACGATGATTTTTTTTCTTTATAAAAAGTTTCTTCCTTTTTTCGGAAAACGGATCTCTATACTGTGAAAAACAACTGTTTTTAAAAAAAATAAATATTATAAGTGCAAATATTATATAGTAAACACGCCTATACATATATAATTTTACATCTCGTTCCCTTGAGGATTCTCTTTGCTTAAATCTCTATCGAAAAGGTAAAGTCCTGCTTTATCGTTTCCAATCATGTTTAGTCGATCAATAATTGACCTGGCTAAAGCTTCTTCCTCCAGCTGTTCGGCAACATACCATTGCATGAAATTATGAGTAGTAAAATCTTTTTCCGACAAGCATAGTCCAACAATATTATTAATGCTTTCAGTTACATTTAACTCGTGTTCCAACAACGACTCAAATACATGTGTAAGTGATTTAAATGTTTTTGGTGGTTGAATTAACGCGGGAATTAAGGCGTTGCCTCCTCTTTCATTAATGAATTTCACCAGTTTTAACATGTGCAACCTCTCTTCATCACTATGCTGGTACAAAAATGTTGACGAACCACTAAGGCCTTTAGTTTCTGTCCAAGAGGCCATAGATAAATAAAACTGAGAAGATGAAGCTTCCAGTTCTATTTGTTTATTCAATGCTTTTTCAATAATATCCTTTAACATAAAAAAATTTTTACAAATATACTTTTTTTGATTCATTTACAGTAAACTACGATCTTTCAGAATTGTAATTTATATTAAATATAAATACCTAAAATTTAGAATATGTTTTGTAAATTCTTAAAATATAAGTCCCAATAAGGAAAGAAATTTATAAATTCGAAAAATATGGTAGAAAAAAAACCAATATTTAAGTACACTTTTTGGACATTTTTTCTATTAATTACTATTTCTAACAGTTTTTCTCAGACAACTATTAAGGGTAAAATATTCGACTCACAAACTAATGAAGATTTAATTGGTGCTACCATAAAAATAGTCAACTCTGGCTTTGGCTGTGTCACAGACTTTAATGGAGAGTTTATTTTAAAAACTAATTTGAAATTACCACTTAGTCTGGAGGTGTCATATATTGGTTATGAAGCGAAATCAGTCAATTTAAATGAAAATGAATACTTGAAAGTTTATCTTAAAAGTAAAGATTTACAGTTAAAGGCTGTAGAAGTGCTAGGAGGAATTAGCAAAAAACTAAAAGAATCTCCACTAAGCATAGAATCAATGGATATCAACGATATAAAACAAACTTCTGCTACCAATTTTTATGAAGGTTTGAGTCACATGAAAGGAGTTGATATGACTTCTGCAAGTCTTGGTTTCAGAGTCATTAATACTAGAGGTTTTAATAGTACATCACCAGTCAGGTCGCTTCAAATAATAGACGGGGTGGACAACGCATCACCAGGATTAAATTTTGCACTTGGAAATTTCCTTGGTGCCTCTGAGCTAGACTTAATGAAAGTTGAAATAGTTTCTGGAGCGAGCTCCGCTTTTTATGGCCCTAATGCTTTTAACGGGGTTATAAGTATGGAAACAAAAAATCCTTTTTTATTTCCTGGATTTTCTGCAAGTGTTAAAATGGGGGAACGGTTTTTAAATGAATACGCTGTTAGATATGCCAAAGTGATTAAAAACAAAAATGGGAAAGAGAGATTTGCTTACAAACTAAATATAGCTTACATGAATGCCGATGACTGGGTAGCTGATAACACATCATCTGTTGCTGATCTTGAGACTGACGAAATCAATCCAGGTGGATATGATGCTGTAAATCGATATGGTGACGAAAATTTAAATTCACATTTGAACCAAATGCTAAATAGTCCTATAACAGGTGAATTTGATTCAACTACTGGAATAGCTTATCCTGGTTTGGCAAGATGGCACAGAAAAGGATATTGGGAACAAGACTTGGTAGATTATAAAACAGAGAATCTTAAAACAAGTTTAGGTCTGTATTATAAGTTTGAAAATGATATAATGCTATCTAGTTCTAGTAATTTTTCAACTGGAACTACTGTATACCAAGGAGATAATAGATTTAGCTTGAAAGACATTAAATTTTTCCAAAATAAAATAGAGCTTAAAAAAGACAATGACTTTTTTATTCGAGTTTACGCTACTCACGAAGATGCAGGTAATAGTTATGACGCTGTACTTACAGCCTATCAAATGCAAATGGCCACCAATCCCTATGGAGAAAGAGTTAATGTAGCAATTCCCGGTACTGGATACCATGATGTTTACAAAGAATATTGGAGAGATAATATTACAGACAGAGTAATCAGTTTGTCCCCGGATGCTTGGATTTTTGGCGTTGGTAATCCAATATCATTAAGTAATGTTTGGGACGCAATTGGTAATATTCCAGGAGATTCTTTGATGGCATGGCACCAAGAAACAGCAAACCACGCAAACGGAGCTCACCCAAACATTGGAATGGAAGCATTTTATGAGCCAGGAACAGAACGTTTTGATTCCTTATTTAACAAAACTATTTCAGCTGCCTCTGTTCTTGATGGGGGTTCAAAAATCGTAGATAAGTCGGCCTTGTATCATGGTCATGGTGAAAAAATATTTGATGGCGAATTCGCAAAATTTACAATTGGAAGTAATTTTAGAATATACACTCCAAGTTCTAACGGTTCATTATTTAGTGATACAGCTACTAACCACAGCGGAATATTAAACAATGGCGAAGATACATTAGATATGATTAAAATTATTAATAAAGAAGTTGGGGGTTATGTGGGGCTTGAAAAAAGTTTTTTAAGCGATCAACTTATTATTAAAGCCTCTGTTAGGCTCGATAAAAACCAAAACTTTGACCTTATTCCTACTCAAGCTATTTCAGCCATTTATAACATTAATGAAAAACATACTGTAAGATCTACTTTCACTTCTGCTATCAGAAATCCAACCCTCTTGAACCAATACCAATATTACAATGTTGGAAGAGCTATTTTAGCTGGTAATATTAATGGGTATAAAGATCTTTGCACCCCCGAATCCGTAGGGGATAAATTATCTTTTACTGGAGAATTGGTCTTCTTTGATCTTGACCCTATTAAACCAGAAGAAGTTAAATGTTTAGAATTTGGATATCGAGGTGTTTTTAATAACAAGTTATATTTTGACGCCAATTATTATTATAATTGGTACACTAATTTTATAGGATTTATTAATGGAGTAGATGTATATGTAGTGCCGCCACCTGTATTGTTAGGTACCCCACCTTTGTATATTAATGATGTTTTTAGAATTGCTACAAACTCCAGTCAAATAATTACTACACAAGGATTTTCAATTGGACTAAACTATTACTTGAATAACCAATATTCGTTAAATGGGAATTACTCTTGGAATAAATTAAATAAAGAAAATGACGATCCTATTATACCTGCTTACAACACCCCGGAGCATAAATTTAATTTAGGGTTTTCTGGTAAAGAAATTGACTTTAAAATATTGGACAATACTATTCTAAAAAAACTTTCTTTTAATCTAAATTACAAATGGATTCAAGGATTTAATTATGAAGGATCTCCTCAATTCACTGGCTATGTTCCTAGCTATGGTTTATTAGATTTTCAATTAACTAAAAATTTACAAAAACAAAACCTTTCTATAAAATTAGGGGCTTCTAATATCCTTAATAATAAGGCACTTCAAGTATACGGTGGTCCCTTTGTCGGAAGGATGATGTATTTGTCTTTACTATTTGATTTAAAAGATTAAGAATCTTTTTAGATATGTAAAAATTTACCTGTTATTTAATTTTTATGTAAATTGTCCTAAATTATATACAAAATTAACCCTATGAAAAAAATTACTTTTAGTTTTCTATTTATTTTGACTTTTATTTGTTCTTCTGTTTCTTTTGGACAAACAAGATATTTAGACCCTGTGTTTCAATCTGTAGACACTACCAATAACATAGTATACGCTGTTAACCAATCTGTTTTACTAGGAGAAGCTTTACCAGTAGCTACTGGGGCTACTGTTCCAATCGGAATAGATTCTATAACAGATCCAAATAACCCTACTCCAATTTTCTTTACAATGCCATCTTTGGAGTTAGATGTTTTTCAACCTTCTGGTGATACTGAAGCAGAAAGACCGTTAATTATCTATCTACATACAGGTACATTTGCCCCAATAATTCGAAATGGAGCAGCGACTGGAAATAGATCTATTGACTATGCTACTCAAGTATTTTGTAATCAATATGCTGCTAGAGGATATGTGGTTGCTAACACTGACTACCGTTTAGGATGGAACCCTGCATTACCTACGGAAGCGGAAAGAGCATCTAGTTTGATGAAAGCTGCTTACAGAGGAATTCAAGATGTTAAGGCTGCTATTAGATTCTTCCGAATGGATTATGAAAATGGTAATACCTACGGAATTGATACTTCAAGAATAATTATTTGTGGCCAAGGTACAGGTGGCTGGATTGCTACTTGTTTAAACTCTGTTGATAAATTATCTGAAATTCAATTACCTAAATTTCTAGATCCAGTTACTGCTCTTCCACTTATCGACACAGCTGTTATGGGTGACTGGTTTGGTTATGGTGGAAATCCAGCATATAATACTCCAAGTAATGTTGGATATTCTAGTGAACACGACATGATTTTAAATATGGGTGGAGCAATAGGAGATCTTTCTTGGTTAGAAGCTGGTGATAAACCAATTGCAGCAGTACACGGAAACCTAGATGCCGTAGCAAGATTTACAACTGGAAACCTTTCTGTGTCTGGAATAAACATAGTATCATCTATAAGTGGATCTCATGACGTAGTTTCTAAAGCTGATATGTTAGGCAACAACAGTGCTATTCCAAATCTTTTTGATCCCTATACTTTGGCTGCTAAGGCTGCTTCTAACAGTATTGTTGGGTCTTTAGATTTTAGTGGAGAGACTGTTGGTCCATCTGTAGATAACCTGTTTCCATTTGTAACTGGAAATCCTGGAGAAGGTTCTCCATGGGATTATTTTGATTCTGCCATGTGCATTGGGTTAGCTCAACTTCAAGGACTTCCTGCTAGCGCTGGTACAGATGCTTACATGAGCAGCCTTGCAACAAATCCTAATGTGAGTATGGCAAAAGCTAATGCTTATATAGATTCAACTCTTGGATTCTTTTGTCCAAGAATTGTCAATACATTAATGTTGCCTGGTAATTCAGTTGGTGTTGAAAAGAAAAATGTTTCGGTAAATGTTTACCCAAATCCAACAACTGATTATGTTTCTTTTAATTCTTCTTCAAATATTCAGTCTATTACAATATTTGATAATAATGGGAAATTAATAAATTCATTCAACCCAAATAGATTTACTTTCACCGTCAATGTAAGTAATTTTGCAAAAGGTATTTACCATGCAGAAATTTCTAATGGTAACGTTATTAGAAATGAAAAATTTATCGTTGAGTAAATAATAAATATTCTATTTTTAAAAGCCCCTTTATGGGGCTTTTTTTTTAACCTATATTATGAATTGTAATTAATTATGTAGCTATAATTAATATATATTTGTCCCCTTAAATTATATACTTCTTACATGGAATTAGTTATTCAAATTACCCAATTTATAATGAGTTTATCATTTCTTATTATTCTTCACGAACTGGGGCATTTTATACCTGCAAAAATATTTAAAACTAAAGTAGAGAAGTTCTACTTATTTTTTGATTGGCCTTTTTCATTAATTAAGAAGAAAATTGGAGAGACTGAATATGGAATTGGTCTATTACCACTGGGGGGATATGTTAAAATTTCAGGGATGATTGATGAGAGTATGGATAAAGACCAACTTAAAGAAGAGCCAAAAGAATGGGAATTTAGATCTAAGCCTACTTGGCAAAGGCTAATTATTATGATAGGTGGAGTTACAGTCAATTTAATTTTAGGATTTCTCATCTATATTATGCTGCTATTTGTTTGGGGAGATGCATACATATCTAACGATAAAATTCAAAACGGTGCACATCTCAGTAGTCCAGTTTATGAAAAATATGGATTTCAAGAGGGAGATTTGATTGTAGAAGTCGGTTCAACTAAAATCGTAGAATTTGGGAGTGCAGAAAAATTAATTTTGATTGATGGTGAAAGAAATATTAAAATTAAAAGAGAAAATAAAACAATACCACTCACCCTTTCAGATGATATAATCAATGAGTTACTAAAAAACAAAGGCCAGGGTATATTTTCAAACTACAGGTCCTACAATGTAATAGACTCTATTTTACCGGGATCTAATGCAGATCTATCTGGTCTTTTAAAAGGGGATAGTATCGTGGAAATAAATAAAATTAGCACTCCATTTTATCAAGACTTTCGAAAAGAAATTCAAAAATCAGATTCCAATGACATGGAGATTTCTTTTTTTAGGGAAGGTGAACTAAATACAATAACCGTTAAAACCAATGAAAAAGGAGAGTTGGGTTACTTAAGAATTATCAACGAATTAGTACCCATACAATATACATTTATAGAGGCTATTCCTGCTGGAATTGACAAAGGATTAAATACATTAACAAGCTATGTTAAATCTCTTTCATTAATTTTCAATAAAGAAGGTGCTAAACAAATAGGAGGTTTTGCTTCAATAGGCGGTTTATTTTCAACTTCATGGAATTGGTATATCTTCTGGTCCATGACTGCTCTTTTATCTATAATATTGGCTTTTATGAATATTTTACCTATTCCTGCTTTAGATGGAGGTCATGTTATATTTTTAATATATGAAATGATTTCAGGAAAACCACCAAGTGATCGTTTTCTAACAACCGCTCAAGTAGTGGGAATGACAATACTATTTTCTTTGTTAATCTATGCAAACGGAATGGATATCTTTAGATGGATAACAGGTTAATAATCACTTGTAAACATTTTCTTGGGAATAATATTTGACTTATATAAGTAGAGATCTATTTGATAGAACCTACTTTTGCTAACAGTTATGATAAATAAAATTTACTGTTTAATAATATTCCTACTTATTAATATGGTTTGTTCATCCCAAGATATTCCCTCTTATGATGAATTTGAGGTTTATACTCAAGATAAAGACAATAAAATTTTAATAATTCCATTTGAAAACAAAATGTATGCCTCAGCTATTGATAATGAAATAGCAGAATTTAATAGCTTAAAGTATACTGAGATTAAAGAAATCATTAAAAAAGGAATATCCTCTCAAATTCTTTTAACTATTAGCAATAAAACTCCAGCAATATCGATGATTCATCATAAAGATTCAGTATCTGATGTACTCAACTACATATACAACAGTATTGGACTCAAATATGAAAAAGTAAGAACAAAAGATACTACTACTATTGAAAAATCTAAAAGTGAATTAATAAAGGATAAACTAAACAAGTTTGTAAATCAAACAAAGAATCATCACGAGAAAGCAAAATATGAAAGATCTAAGATAAAAAATGGAGAAATTTACAGCTCTAATTATACAGCCGAAAGATTTATGAACGTGATAATTCAAAACCCTTACTTATTAGATGAATTAAAAAATAAGTATAAAACCAATTATTATATATTTATTAACGAATTTCACATTGGCAGAGCCTATTCTAGTCAAGAAAATATTTACATTAAAAATAGGGAATTAAGCACGCACTATACAGTTTTCAACCAAAGAGGGAGAGAGGTTGATGCCGGTGTTATTAAAGTAGAAATGCCCGGCGATTTATTAGAATTGAAAAAGATTGAAAAAGAATATTTATCTACCATTGCTTTGGAACTGTGCTCGTTTATGCCCAATTCAAAAATTGAAAAGTCTACTTTAGAAAAAGAAAAAGAAGATGATAAAAATTCCAAAAAACAAAGAAAAATTATTCATGGAGTACTAGAAGAATAATTTATCTACCAGAAATGGTCACCTTTTTCACTATTTTTTCATTATCAATTTCTAAAACTAAATTATAAACCCCTTTTGAAAGGTTTGGAAGAATCACGAACACTCTTTCTGCTGTTGCAGAAAAAACTTGTTCGTAAACTTGTTGCCCTAGAATATTAAAAACTTTATAAGAACCTTGTGAGTCTTTTGGAACCAGAAGATTAAATACTCCTTGATTAGGGTTGGGATATATAATTATTTCCGAAAGGTCGTCAATTTCGCAATCGTCTGTTATAATTTTAACTTCTGATCTTTCACTTTCACAAGGAGCATCACAAACACTCCAATTGAAGAAGTAATAATATTGTTGAATAGTGGAATTAATAGCAGAAATAACAGACTTGTTAATAGATATCATATTAGGAATTAAATAAGGGAAATTAGCTCCAGAATTCGCTCTAAATAAATCAACCGTTGAATTTGGTGACATCCCTATTTTGTAATTACTTCCTGGAAATAAAATTGCATTTAATTCTAAAGTTTGTACCCCAGTATTAATATTTGAAAATGTTTTTTCAAATACAATATTGTTAATGCTGTCTAAAATAATTATCGTCCTTTCATCATTACCGTTTGCCTTAATATCTACCGACTGAAGTTGTGTTTTTTGAAATACATCGAAAAGTAAGTAGGAATAATTAGACGAAAATACTCCGTTACTAGGGAAATATGTAAGACCGGTTTGGTAACACGAAGTATCGAAAGGTTCTGAGACGAAAAAAGAAGTATCCCTAAAAATATTACCTGTTGTTAAGCTGGGACCATAATTTATTTTTTGGAGATCACTTTCTTCTCTGTACCAGTTTAAATCCGAACCATTGGAGCTATGGACAACTACTGAATCACCGACACAACTATAAATACTATCTAAAATAGGCGCTTCGCTAAGAGTTACAGAAAAAGCATTTTGTACAGTTTTAGTATTTACTCCATATTCATTTCCAACAGTTAAAGTAGTATTGTAACTTCCAGATTCATTAAAATAATAATTGGCAGAGCTAGTAGTATCGTCTATTACACCGTCCCCGTTAAAATCCCATGCCCACGAATTTGGGAATCCTAAAGTAGCATCAGAAAATTGAACTTCCCCAGAGCAACTGTCTTGAAACCTAACTAAAAAATTGGCTGTTGGAGGGGATAAGCACATGAGCGCTTTGTAAGCGTTTATTCTCCCTGCGCCTAGTAACCCAGCATAAGATGGATTGATTGCATCAATATCGTCACAGCCATTTTTCATGCAACTAATTAATTGCGAATTGGTTGCATTTGGAGAAAAAGATTTCATTAAACCTAAAAGACCTGCAACCATTGGTGCAGACATTGAAGTACCTGTTTTGGTATCGTATCCACTGTAGGGAATCGTACTTAAAATCGAACTTCCCGGAGCCGCTACATCAATTCTAGTCCCGTAATTTGAAGACCCTGCTTTTGCGTCAGTAGTCGTTGTATTTGCAACACAAATTACTCCGTTATAACAAGCAGGATATTTTGGATTATTTGCTAAATTCGACCCATTATTCCCTGATGCAGCAACAATTATAGACCCGCTATTAATCCCAAGTTCTATAATGTTATAATTGGTTTGAGAATAAGAACCACTTGACCATGAACAACTTATAACATCTGCTCCTGAGACAATCGAATAGTATACTCCAGCCCATGTCTGATTTACTAACCCGTTATTATCTCCTGTTTTAACGGCCATTAAAGAAACGCCAAATCCAACAGAAGAAATTCCTTTGTTATTATCTGTATGAGCACCAGCTATACCAGCGCAATGTGTTCCATGAGCCCATGCGGCTGAATTACCAAGTGGACTGGGGTCGTTATCGTTTGAGTAAGTATCCCAACCATTTATATCATCTATGTATCCATTATTATCATCATCAATACCGTTATTTGGAATCTCATTGGGATTTACCCAAATTATATCTTTTAAATCAGGATGATTTATAGTGATCGCATCGTCGACTATGGATACTACCACGTCACTACTACCTGTTCCTAAATCCCAAGCTAAGTTTGCTTGAATTTTATTTAAATGCCAGCAGTTGCTATAACTAGGATCGTTGGGAATATAGTCCTCAAAGTCTTTATATACGGGCTCAGTATATTCAAGTTCAGAAAAATCAGCCATAGATTTAATTAATTTCTTTAAATCGTGATTTTGATTGGTAAACGTTACTAAAAATGTTAGATATAGATTTAGGGCCTCTTTATTTTTACCAAAAGGTTGTCTAATGTTGACAACCCCAACAGAATCTAAAAAACTACTAAAGGGAAAAATAGCTACTGCTATGTTTTCAGGATGCTCTTCGATGGCTTTCCAAGAATTTGATGAAACACTACTAAGAGAATTTAATTTAAAATATAACTGGTTATCAAAAACAGAATCTCTGGTCTGGGAAATAGCAGTAGAAACCGTTATTACAAGTAAAGAAGCAATAAAGAGTTTAATATTTTTCATAGCGTATTTCTTGAAATATTTCACCAATGGGATTCCCAGTGCAAGCATTGGGAAAAGCAGTTTTTAAAAATATTGATAAAGTTGGCGCAATATCTATTATTTTAATCTTGCTGTAAATTTGTTGAGGCTTAATATTAAAACCGTAAAAAATTAAGGGAACGTGAGAATCGTAATTAAAATGAGTCCCATGAGTAGTCCCTGTTTTAGAAGACCATTCTATAAACCCCGGCTTAAGGGTAATGAATATGTCTCCAGATCTTCTCGGGTATATTCCATTTATTAGTCGCTGTACTTTCTGTGATGATAAACCATTAGCAATACTGGTTTTAGAATATACTTCATCTACAGAATTTAAATTACTCAGCCACTTTTTTGCTTCAAGAAAAACATCTGTTTCAGAAATTTTCAAAGAATCAATTTTTTTGAAATCTATATAAAATTGCATATTGGAATATCTTGCTAAGATGCTTGGTATACCAAAAACTAATTCCAGTTTCTTATTTAATTCTGGGAAAATTTCCCTTGAAATAAAATTTCCACCTTTTAATCCTCTTCTTTCTATTTCAATTGGAGAGGTACCAGCACCATGGTCAGATGTTAATGAAATTAAGTAATTGTTTTTACCACAATGTTCTTCTAAAAACTTCAATAATTTCGATAGATTGTTATCTAGATTTAAGTACATACTTTTGAGTTCCTCTGCATCTGGTCCAAACTTATGACCTACATAATCTGTTGATGAGAAACTAATAATTAAAAAATCTGAATGCGTATCTGTTCCTAAATTTTCATTAATTATAAGCTCTTTTGAAAAGTCTAAAGTATAATTATTTCCTTCTGGAGTAGCTTTTAAAGATGACGGTCCCATTTCTTCAAAATCCTCATTTAAATCGTAATTGAAGGAAGCTCCCTTCCAAAAGTGATTCATGTAAGATTTAACAGTATATTTTTCATGAAATTTTTCAATCCATTTAGGAATATTCTCTCTGTAATGAGAACTAGTAATCCATTTAGAATTACTATTTAGCCAATAAGCTCCATCAGCTAAAAATCCAGCTGATAGAATTGCACCTCTGTCTTTTATAGATACTCCAAATACTTTAGAAAGTGAGTCTTTAAGTTTTAGTTGATCTCCAACAGTGTTACACAACAATAAATTAGGAGACATTTTTCCATTTCCTGGATTGGATTTCTCGTGCGGCTTTTTGCAAAGGCATATCGTTCTATATTTGCCGTCTCCAGAGCAATAAACAGCAGAAAAATCATCTTTGTCATACCAGTTATTGCCAATTATGCCATGAACTGATGGGGTGGTACCGGTAAATATACTAGCATGACCAGGGCCTGTATAGGTAGGAATGTAATTGTAATGAGTATTCCTGCAAAAAACTCCTTGTTTGACTAATTTTTTTAACCCATTTTCAGAGTATTCATCCCAAAACCTATCCACATACTCATAACGCATTTGGTCCACAACAATAGAAACTACTAATTTTGGTGTAGTTTGTGAATTACTTAAAAACGGTAATAAGATGAAAAAATATTTAAAAATTTCTTTCATTTAAGAGTAAAGTTAGTAATTAACTTTTCAATAATTCAATTATCAATTTTGAATTCTAAAATGAGAGAAATTATCGAGCTTGAAGACAAAATAAAAAGAAAAATTATTTATTTGCTCTTTTTCTTTCGTTCTCTTTTAATAGAATTTTTCTAAGCCTGATTTTTGTTGGAGTAACCTCCACATATTCATCGGCTTGTATGTACTCAAGTGCCTCTTCTAGAGAAAACTGTATGGCTGGTGCAATTTTAACCTTGTCGTCTGCACCAGAAGAACGCATATTAGTTAATTTTTTAGTCTTTGTGATATTCACTACTAAATCATTTGCCCTAGAGTTTTCACCTATAACTTGACCTTCATAAATATCTTCGTTTGGATCAACAAAAAACTTGCCTCTTTCTTGTAAATTATTTAAACTAAATGGAATTGATTTTCCCTTTTCCATAGATATTAATGAACCGTTATTTCTTTGTGGAATATCTCCCTTGTAAGCCATGAAATCTATAAACCTATGTGACATAATTGCCTCACCAGCCGTAGCGGTTAACAAGTAGTTTCTTAGCCCTATTATTCCTCTTGAAGGGATGTTAAACTGTAACAACATTCTATTTCCCTTTGGCTCCATACTCAGCATCTCTCCTTTTCTGATAGCAACTACTTCAATAGCTTTCCCAGAATGTATTTCAGGAATATCAATTGTTAATTCTTCTATTGGTTCACATTTTACACCGTCAATATCTTTAATTATTACCTGTGGTTGTCCAACTTGTAATTCATAACCTTCTCGTCGCATCGTCTCAATTAGAACTGACAAGTGCAGTACTCCTCGACCAAAAACACTAAACGAATCTGCAGAATTTGTTTCTTCTACTTTAAGGGCAAGATTTCTTTCCAACTCCTTTTCCAAACGATCTTTGATATGTCTAGAAGTGACAAATTTACCCTCCTGACCAAAAAATGGAGAATCATTAATGGTGAACAACATAGACATGGTAGGCTCGTCAATTTTAATAGTTGGTAATGGTTCTGGTGCATCAATATCTGCAACAGTATCTCCAATTTCAAAACCTTCTAGTCCAACAATAGCACACAAATCACCTGCCTTCACTTCTTCTACCTTTGATTTGCCTAACCCTTCAAATAAGTAAAGTTCTTTAATTCTACATTTCTTAATATCACCGCCACTCTTAACTAAAGAAATTTGCTGATTTTGTTTAAGCCCTCCTCTTTGAAGTCTTCCAATAGCTATTCTTCCAATAAAAGTTGAATAGTCAAGAGAGGTAATGAGTAATTGTGTATTTCCAGCCTCAATTTTGGGTGAAGGTATATGTTCAATAACAGCATCTAATAAAGGAAAAATATTGTCGTTTATTACCTTGTAATCGTCGTTCATCCAACCCTGCTTTGCAGAACCATAAATGGTTGGAAAGTCTAATTGATCTTCCGACGCATCTAAATTGAACATCAAGTCAAAAACTTTTTCTTGAACTTCATCTGGTCGACAATTTTCTTTATCTACTTTATTTATAACAACCATTGGTTTTAGACCTAGTTCAATTGCTTTTTGTAAAACAAACCGAGTTTGTGGCATCGGACCTTCAAAAGCATCTACTAGCAGCAATACTCCGTCTGCCATATTTAAAACCCTTTCCACTTCCCCACCAAAGTCTGCGTGACCAGGAGTATCTATAATATTAATTTTATGTTCTTTATATTGAACAGAAACATTCTTCGAAAGGATAGTAATTCCTCGCTCCTTTTCAAGATCATTATTATCGAGAATTAATTCTTTTTTTTCTTTTCTATTATCTATAGCATTACAAGCGTAGATCATTTTGTCTACTAGTGTTGTCTTTCCATGATCAACATGGGCAATTATGGCGATGTTTCTAATCTTCATGACTTCAAATAAGTTGCAAATGTATCATTCTTATTGAATCAATAATTATATTTATTTTTCTTATAAATGATTAGTAGTGATAAAATCAAAAAAATATATTTTATATTTAGCCAATTAATTTATAAAAATATCCATGAAAATTTTAAAACTCACCACTTTACTAATTATTATTATTTCAGTTTTTTCTTGTAGCAAATATGAAGAGGGACCTAAATTTACTTTAGTTGGAAAAACAACTAGGCTCTGCCAAAAATGGAGACCCATTCAATATGTAGATGGTAACTCAGGTGAAATTTTTGATATTGATAGTGATGGAAGTTTTATAGAATTCTTAAAGGACGGCTCCTTACAATTTAAAGATGTAGAAAATTTTTCACAAGCTGGAATCGATGTTGCTGGTGGTCAATGGGATTTTTCGGAAGATAAAACTCAAGTTACTTTTAATTATATAGTATCAAGTGTAAGTTTAGATGTAACCCAAACCTGTACAATAACAAAATTAAAAATTAACAGTCTTGCGCTTGTTTTAAATAGTAATTGGGTAGGCTACAACAGCGGAGATAAAATATATTACGAGTACTATTAATCTAAAGATTCAAACTCTTTAATGAGAACAGAATAAGTATTCTTCTTGGTGTATTTGGCTTTAAGCCATGCAAAAAACATAATTAATCTAGGGTCTCTAAATACTTTTTCTTTTTTAAAGTCAAATACTTTTTCTACTTCCTTTAACTGACTTACGTCCGTATTCTCTGGTTCGTTAATGTACTTTTCGAGCGCCGTAATGTAAGGACTAACTAACATGTATTGTTTTGAAGAAAATAAGTCGTTATTTTTTTGCTTGATAGCGTTTAGTATTTTCTCAGCTAAATCTATATGTTTTAATTCAATTAAAATTAATGCTCGTATCATCTCTTTTCTAAGTACCCATTCTCTTCCCATATTATTTTTATAAAAAGCATCTGACTTATTCAGTTGGTTAATTACTTTAACTGCATGTTTTGGCTCTTGTGAAATAAGTAATATCGCGGATAGATTTAAAGTTAAATTTAATATCTCTCTTACTTTTAATTTTTCAGCATATTGTGAAATGGTATTTTGTATTACTTCAGTAGCGTCTTTAATTTTATAATCGAATACTTTAATAAAACTATCAATAGCTGTATATCTTCCTAAGTAAGTATAAAATATTTTATCTTCTTTAGACATCAAAAGATGAAGATTATTTAAATGTGTTTTTGACTTCTTAAAGTTTCTAATGTCTAAATAAGTATAAGACATTACATACTCTATATTTGCATAAAAAGGTTGATAATTAAAATTATCTAAATCAAACTTGAGTTCAGAATAATAATTTTCTAAGATTATTGCAAGATCACTGAAGTTTTTTTCAATTGCGTACTCCACTCTTATTATCTCTATATTTTTAAGATGAATTTGAGGATCGTTTATTTCATTTTTTAAATTATCAAACTCAGACAAAGATTTTTGATATTCAGACAAAGAAAAGTTGACATTACCGTTTTTAATCTTATTTATAAAAAGGTTTTTCATTTGAATAAAATACAACTGAAACTCATCTACTTGAGACTGTTTTTTTTGAAGTATAAAAATCTTTTTTTTAATGGCATTAAAATCTCCATCAGATGAATAGGGTAGGATTTCTAACTTTAATCTTTGTATTTTAAGGTTTATTAAATAGTCATTGCTTTTATCTGAAATTTTTTCCTCTTTATTGAGAATTTCTAAGGAATGACTGTATTTTTTAAAATCTATAAAATATTTGGCTAAAGTGAGCATTCCTTCTCTATTATTATGATGAAGAAGCTCTGAATTCTCAACATTTAAAAAATTAATTAGCTCTTTAGATATTCTTTTTCTTATGGCATGGTAATTTGGGTCCCCTTTAAATGAAAGTTTTGAAAGTTTATTATTACTATAATAACTGGAAAGTTCTTCAAAAACTTTAACATCTTTTCTTGAACTATCTGGTCTTTTTCTTGTGAAGAATTTAATGAAATTTCTATGGCTTTTTTTTGAAAATGTATTAGAAATCTCTTTAATTAAGTCCATAGATTTTTAGTTATTAATATACTTATGTAAGTTTAAAATTAAGCTGAAAAAAAACAATAGGCAATTACCTACTGAAAATTTAAAAAATTACTTAATCATAATATAAAAAAATTAATTATGTTATTTACATTTGAACAAAGTTTTTGACTTAATGAAATATACTCTTATTACTGGTGCCAGTCAAGGCATGGGACTACAAATGGCAAAAGAATGCGCAGCTCTGAAAAGAAACGTCCTACTGATTTCATTACCCAATGAAAATCTAAAAGCTTTGTCAGATGAAATCAGTAATGAATACCATGTTTCGACCGATTTCTTCGAAACTGATTTAACCATTTTAGAAAGTGCAAAAAATATTTTTAAATGGGTTCAGAAAAATAATTACTCAGTAGATTTTTTAATTAATAATGCTGGATTTGGAGGGGTGGGACCTTTTGAGGATTATTCAATAGAATATATAGAAAGTATGATTGATTTAAATATTAAAGCAACTACTAGAATAACACACTATTTTATTCCTGAACTTAAAAAAAACTCACCTTCATTTATACTTAATAATGCCAGCATGATAGCAAACTTTCCTTGTCCGTATAAATCTATCTATGCGGCATCTAAAGTATATGTTAAATATTTTACAGAGGCTTTAAGAGTAGAATTAGAGGGCTACAACATAAGCGTTAGTTTATTACAACCAGGAGCAACTCCAACAAATGAAGTGGTTAAAAACCAAATTGATAATGGAGGATTCCTTGCAAAAATTTCAGTACGAGGAGCTGAACAGGTTGCAAAAAAAGCCGTAAAAAGCACCTTAAATGGCACAGCGGTTATCATTCCAGGATGGAAAAATAGAATGTCTTTAAGATTCCTAAAAATTGTACCGCAAAGCTTATTTAAGCTTTTAATTCTAAGAAGTGCAAGATCTATTTTAAAAAAATAATATACTTTATTAATAATTTAAGTGACTTATAGTCAGGTCTTTAATTAATAAAAACTTGTTAATATAAGTCTTTTTGTTGTCTTTTTATAGTTGTTGTTTATAGTTACTAAATTTAAATTCGAGTAAAATTTATATTATGAAAACATTTATTAAACCCATCTATACAATATTGCTGATATTCTTATGTCAAAATTTATTTGCACAACTTAAGTCAGCAGCAGTTGTAAGCGTCTATACTCAAGGAGCTAAAGTAAGTCCAGAAATGGCTGAAAGTATTTTCAGAATTGTTACTACTAAAACCGAACAATTTAATGTATTAGATAAATTAGATTTTAATGAAATAATTGAAGATAGCAAAATAGATATTTCTAATTGTTATGGTAAGAAATGCCTATTAAGTGTAGGTAAAGCTGCTAGTGTTGACAAAGTGATAACAGGATCTATTGAAAGTTTAGGGAAAAAAATAGTTGTCACTGTAAAAATTCTAAATATTGAGACGGG
>Ga0233444_10000308_pt1 | contig 67445 bp, 66 predicted proteins | sample SI_124_October20_6_FD_182792 | JGI IMG/M metagenome (GOLD analysis project Ga0233444, IMG submission 182792) | Seawater microbial communities from Saanich Inlet, British Columbia, Canada - SI_124_October2016_10_MG | ecosystem: Environmental > Aquatic > Marine > Inlet | place: Canada: British... | reverse complement strand
AAGCCCCTAGGGCTGTTAAGCCCCAGGTAAACAATGAGGCGTAAAAGGCAGATAAAATGGGGTGTGCTTTTGCAAAATCTACTATTTGTTCAAACATATTGTTTTAATTTAGGGTTTATTTAAACTATATCGAATTCCAAAAAATAGTCGAATCCCTTGGTTGGGACCATACACATAGGAAGGGTCAAAAGTTAAAGCATAAGGGTTATCTAAAGTTGGTAGTGCGTTTCCTTCATTATCAAAAACAACATTTTGGTCGAAGGGATCATTCGATCTTGCAATGATAAATGAGTTTCCCTTATTTGGAGTCCAATCCAATAAATTTTTGACCCCACCATAGATTTCAAAACGGTCCATCCCATCATAGGTTATTTGTATGTTTTGAATACTCCATACAGGTGAATACTCACTTCTTGGATCTAATTCGCCCAATAAAGGTAGGCGCATAGGGCCGTACAGGCTTCCCGTATAATCAAGTATCAAATTTGTTCCATAATGTTTATAACTAAATGACCAAACTCCAGAATATTTTTCAGTTAAAATTTGTGATGTTTTTTTTCCATTTTCAGTTTTGGAAACATCTTGATAAGTAGCTCCAATAGAAGCTCTTATTCCGCTACCAAAAACAGCGTCAATATTTAAACTAAGTCCAGATGATTGAGAAAACCCGTCTAAATTATCATATATAATTTGATTGGGATTGGTATCATAATCAGGAATGATCGCATTGGTGAAATAAGTATACCATGCCGAAGTATCGATAGTAAAATACATCCCGTTTTTTAAATATAATTTTTTCAAATAGTTGAGCGTGATATTATAGGATTCTTCGGGATTTAAATCATCTTGAATAATGACCTCTCTAGCTCCAGTAAGTGCAGCATGTTCTTCCGTAAATAAATTTACAACTCTAAAGCCGGTTCCAGCGTTAAGTCTTATAATGTCATCGTCTGTGGGTTTAAATCTATATGCGATTCTTGGAGTAACGATATTTCCATGCCTACTATTGTAATCATAACGCATCCCTAACAATAAACTTTGTTTATTATTAAAGTCTATTTCATCTTGAACAAACAAGGAAGGGATCGTTGTTTCGTCTGCAAGAATTGTTGCGGTGGTATTATCATTATAATAGTTATATCGAACTGCAGCACCCATCAACAAATCGTGAGATTTAATCTTCTTATCCCAAATAAATTGTCCGAAACCAATTCGCTGTTTTGCGAGATAAGGAGTGACTCCGTACACTGAATTTTGATCGTGATCTGAATATGAAAATTGGAAATCTATCTTTTCCTGAAAGGGTAGTTGGTAATTTCCAAAAAATTCAAATCTAGAAGTGTAAATACTTTCTCCATAGACTTCATTACCCCCTCTATCACTTTTACTCCACTGTAACTCACCGCCCCAACGATCTTCATATAAATAACGCCCAGCAATAGAAAAGTCTCTGTTGTTTTTTCGTTTAAAATTCCACTTTTGAAAAATTGATATCCTATCTTGATTGGTTAAATCGGTAAAATTATCATTGTTATTGTCAATTAATTGGTCATAAATAAAATAATTTGCCCCAACTAAAACGGTTGCTTTTTTCCCCACATTCGCCTTAACACCTAAATCAAGATTTACTTCTCCCCAACTAGTTACAAAACTGTCTGAAAAAAATAGCGGTGCATTTTCGGGTAACTTTGTTATTATATTTATAAGGCCTCCCAAGGCTTCACTCCCATATAGAGAGGAGGCGGGTCCTTTTACAATTTCAATTTGTTCGATTAATGAATTTGGAATTCCTGATAAACCGTAAACAGTAGAGAGCCCGCTTACAATTGGCATTCCATCAATCATAACTAACGAATAGGGCCCTTCTAAACCATTGATGTGAATATCTCCCGTATTACAAACATTACAATTTAACTGAGGTCGAACTCCATTGACATTGTTAAGTGCTTCAAAAACACTTGGACTTGGATTTTTCTTTAAAAAAGTAGTGGAGTATACTTCAACCGGAACCGGGCTTTCTAGTCGAGAAACTGCTTTGAGAGTACCCGTAATAATTACTTCTTGTAGCGAATTGTCTTCAACTAAGTTGAACTTAATCTGTACATTTTTATTGGTAATTTTTATTCTTTTTTTTGAAGTGGCATACCCTGTAAAAGAAACAATTAATGTGTAGGTTCCGGGTTTTAAATCCGTTAACTTAAAGACCCCTTCTTCGTTGGTGATGGCTCCTGTAGCCGAATTTTCAATATATACGTTACTAAAAGCTAAAGGCTTCCCCTCTGAAAAAACAGTACCGTTAACCTCAAAAAGTGATTGAGCCTTTGCTAAAATCCCAAAAAACATAAAGAATAAACCAACTGATTTTTTCATTTGTATTAAATTGTTTTTAAGTATAAATTCTCAGCAATTTTTTTGGTGATGAAAAACTGTTTATTGGACACAAGAATGGTCATAGATTGATCAAATTCCTCCTTGTCGATTACAGTAATAGAGGATCCAATACCTATTTTTCTGGTATCTAAATATTGAAGAAATGTTGCGCTAGATTCTTTTACTCCCACACAAATTCCTCGTTGATTCTTTTTTAATTTTGAAAGTAATTTTTTTTCGGTAGGTTTTATATAACCATTCCTGTCAGGGATAGGATCTCCGTGTGGATCAAAATCGGGATGCCCTAAAAATAAGTCTAGTCTTTGGATCAACTCATCAGACTTAATATGCTCTAATTGTTCCGCTATTTCATGAACCTGATCCCACTGAAAATCTAATTTTTCAACTAAAAAAACTTCCCACAAACGATGCTTTCGTATAATATTAACTGCTATAGATTTTCCTTTTTTGGTAAGTGAAGCGCCTTTATATTTTTGATAAGAGATTACTTTTTTATCCGCAAGTTTCTGAATCATGTCTGTAACTGAAGACGCTCTGGTATCCATCTTGTCAGCAATAGCATTGGTACTAACACCAGCTCCATGATCATTTTCTAAATGAAAAATTGCTTTTAAATAATTTTCTTCTGCAAGTGTAAACATCTGGCAAATATAAAATATTGTTTTTATGAAGCCTAATTTATTTTTTAGTCTTGTCTAAATTTTAAGCTATTTAAACTCGAGAGATCATTAATTCGTTAAATTAATTGAATAAAGCTTTTAGTTCAGAAGCATCAGAAGCTTCCATTTTACCTGCAATTACCAAGCTTAATTGCCGCCTTCTTAGCGCAGCATCAAACCGATCTTTTTCCAAATCAGTTTCGGGAATTATTGCCGGAACAGGGACTGGTTGGCCAGATTCATCGACTGCTACAAAGGTATAAATCCCTACATTTGACTTTTTTCTAGTCCCGCTTTCACGATCCTCTATCCAAATATCCATCACTACTTCCATAGAACTCTTAAAAGCTCTAGAGACTTTCGCTTCAATGGTAACCACACTTCCTAAGGGTATCATTTTACTAAAAGCGACGTGATTTACGGAAACAGTAGTGACTATCCTTCTACAATGTCTTCTTGCCGAAATACTAGCTGCGCGGTCCATTCGTGCTAATAACTCACCACCAAACATATTGCCCAGAGGATTGGTTTCGCTGGGCAAGACTAAATCTGTAACCACCGTAAGAGATTCTTTTGGAGTTCTTGAAATCATAAGAATATATTTTATACAAAGGTACAGTTATCTTCGAAACAAGATAAATTTAAAAAGGAAGAATTACTTTTCCAATTCTTTTACTAAAAGCCAAGCATCAGCGTTTTGTGACTTTTGGATTTTTCTTAACCTCTTAACGGCTTCTAATCGATCATCAAAACTGCTATAGGCTACTTGATGTAGTCCATATTTATTAACTCCAACTAAAATTGGTGAAAACCCAATATCGGTAAGTTCTTTAATTTTTTTATCGGCATTGGTAGCTATCCTAAATGCTCCTGCAATGATATGATAGTTCCCTGATTGTTTTTTGAAAGTAAGATTTAAAGTAGGTAAGGGGTTTTCAATACTAAACGTTGCTTGTTGAATTTGATTTTCAACAACGGTGTTAGCCTTCTGTTTTTCAGCGAAATTATACTTTTTAACTTCATCCTCATACATTTTCATGCCTCCAAAACTTGCTATAGAAACTGCAACTAATGCTATTGCTGCATATTTTAAATAGCTTTTTTTATTGCTCTTTTCAGCATGAACAGGATGGAGGGATTTTTCTGGTTGCTGATAAGGCTTTTTTTGTCTGGATACTTTTGAAATTCCAACAGATGACAAGCCAAAGGAAGTGGTATTAAAATTTTGGTTTGAAGAAGGTAAAAATTGAACAGAATTTTCATCGTTTAAATGAAAATCCCCAATATTACTCAACGAGACAGTGGCCCCCTCTGTTAACTGTATCGATAACTTTTTGGTATAATTTCTTAATTTCTTTAATGAAGACTCATAACTACATTTTTCAACAGATGCAATATAATTGGCTAATAAGCCGTCGTTTGTTTGCAACTGCCTGTTAAATGATAACGTTTTTGATGGCGGATACAGTGTATGAGTTTCGGAATCAATTCTAGCGGAATGATATTGTGTTAATAAGGCTCCAAAGCCTGGTATTATTACACATTCATAGCGGTAAAGCAGATCATTGATGTAGGTAGTTATTTGCATCTAAACAAATATAGTAGAATTTGATTTTTATACCATTTAAAATCTTTATTTTTATTAACAGTTTAAAAATGTTATTTTTAATCACTCCCCCTCTTTAAATATCTCTTATGTTAACTAAAAACGAATTGCGCTATACGTTAGCCTTACAACGTGTGCCCAACCTTGGTGATGCAATGGCCAAACGATTAATTTTAAAAGTCGGATCGGCAGAGGGTATTTTTAAAGAAAAAAAAGGCAACTTATTAAAAATAAAAGGAATAGGGCCCTATAAATTAAAAGCGCTATCAGAAAAAATTCAGTTAAATGATGCCGAAAAAGAAATGGAGTTTATGGAAAAAAACGCCATAAAATATTGCTATTTTTTAGACAAGCATTATTCAAAAAATTTAAAGCATTGTAACGATGGCCCCATTCTTTATTTCCAAAAAGGAAATATAAATCTTCATCAAAACAAAATAATAAGTATTGTTGGCACCCGGAAAATAACAAGCTATGGAAAATCTTTTTGCGAAAAACTAATTTATGATCTCTCCGCATTAAATCCAATTATTGTCTCTGGGTTTGCTTTCGGAGTAGATATAACGGCTCATAAATCGGCGATTGACAATGGGCTACAAACCATCGCTTGCCTTGCTCATGGTCACAACCAAATGTATCCAAAATTTCATACTAAATATGTGGATAGCGTCAAGAAAAGTGGTGGCTTCATAACTGAATTTTGGAGCAGTGATTCGTTTGAAAAAAATAATTTTTTAAAAAGAAATAGAATTATAGCTGGGTTGTCAGAAGCAACTATAATCATTGAATCTGCGAAAAAAGGGGGAAGCCTCGTCACTGCGGATATTGCAAATTCATACCATAGAGATCTATTCGCATTGCCTGGCAGAGCCAACGACCCCCAGAGTGTTGGGTGCAATAATCTTATTAAAACACAACAGGCTCATTTAATTACTAGTGCTGCAGATTTAATCTATATATTAGGCTGGGAGCTTGCAACTAAAACTCAAAAACAGTCTCAAAAAAAATTAGTCGTAGAACTTAGTAATGACGAAACTATCGTTTTTAATTATTTAAAAGGAAAAAAGAAAGTGCTGCTTGATGTCATTTCTATTCAATGTAATATTCCAGCTCACAAATTAGCAGCTATTTTATTATCGATGGAATTAAAGGGAGTAATACGGCCTACTCCAGGAAAAATGTTTGAAGTTATCTGATTTTTAATAGCCAAGTTTTTTTCGAACCCTTTCAAGAACTTCATTCGCTATGATTGAAGCCTTCTTAGCGCCAATTTCTAGTGCCTTTTCCACTTCTTCTAAATTTTCCATATAATAATTATACATTTCTCTTTCTTTTGAAAACTGTTCGATAAGCAATTCAAAAAGAGCTTGTTTTGCGTGCCCGTATCCATAATTACCTCCTTCGTAATTTGCTTTCATACTTGCTATTTCACTCTCTGATGCCATAAGCTTATACAGTGCAAAAACATTGCAAGAATTTGGGTCTTTAGGTTCTTCCATAGGAATACTATCTGTTTGTATTCCCATAATTTGTTTTCTTAGTTTTTTATCATTAAAAAATATATTGATAATATTATTTTTGGACTTACTCATTTTAGCGCCGTCAGATCCAGGGATCAGCATTGTGTTTTCGTGTACTTTTGCTTCAGGCATAACAAACGTCTCTCCCATTTTGCTATGAAATCTTGACACAACATCTCTGGTCATCTCAAGATGTTGAAGCTGATCTTTTCCTACGGGAACAATATTAGCGTCATACAATAATATATCAGCTGCCATTAACATTGGATAGGTAAACAACCCCGAATTTATATCTTCTAACCGATCTGCTTTATCTTTAAATGAATGTGCCAATGTTAATCTTTGGTAGGGGAAAAAACAGCTTAAATACCAAGACAATTCTGATACTTGCGGCACATCACTTTGTCGGTAAAAGACGGTTTTTTCTATGTTTAACCCAAATGCTAACCAAGCTGCTGCAGTACTGTAAGTGTTGTCCTGAATTAATTTAGCATCTTTAATTTGAGTTAATGAGTGTAAATCCGCAATAAATAAAAAAGATTCATTTTTTGGATTGTTAGCCAACTTAATAGCAGGTAAAATCGCTCCCAAAAGATTTCCTAAATGAGGTGTTCCTGTACTTTGTATCCCAGTTAAAATTCTTGACATTACGTGTTTATAATAAATAGTTCATGTTTTGAAATGAACTATTTTGTTAAAGGTAATCACAAAGATAATTTTTTTAAACCTTTTTGATTGTGTTCATTTTGCTATTTTTGAAAAGTGTTGTTTTTTTTAAAAAATATAGCGATTCTCTCATATCGAATTTGGTATTACTTATTAACCGCAATAAGTATTATCATACTCTTTGTTTTTCTCTTTACAAGCGTACTAAGAAGGGCATGGTATCCTATTTTTTTTAAAATAGCACGAGTCTGGGCTTATATGATTTTAATAGGAATGGGATTCAGACCTGTTATAAAAAAAGAGTTCGAATTAAAAAAAGGCCGTAGCTACATGATTGTTGCAAATCATACCTCTATGATAGACATTATGCTAATGCTATACATTACCAAGTATCCTGTTGTATTTGTAGGCAAAAAAGAATTAAGTAAAATTCCTATGTTTGGTTTTATTTATAAGCGCACATGCATCCTTGTTGACAGAAATGATCCAAAAAGTAGAAGAAATGTATACGAAAGCGCACAACAAAAAATTAAACAAGGATATAGTATTTGCATATTCCCAGAGGGGGGGGTGCCCCTTGATGAAAGTATCGTTTTAGATTCATTTAAAAATGGAGCTTTTAGATTGGCCATAGAACATCATATCCCAATTGTTCCCATGACGTTTCACGATAATAAAAAAAGATTTTCATACACCTTTTTTAGCGGAGGACCGGGTAAAATTAGAGCAACGATTCATGCCCCTATAATAACAACTAATTATTCCTTAGAAATGAAAAAAGAATTGAAAACTAAAACTCGTACTATTATTTTAAATGAATTGAACAACCCATCGCTATAAAAAAAACCATCTTATGGCGAAAGATGGTTTTTCTTTAAGTGGTTCGCTGTTTACAAACCCAAACTAACTTAACCTAAACTAAAACTTAAAACTCAAACCACTATAAACACCTAAGTAATAAGGTTTGAAATTAACAGAGGAATCTGTGTATGGATTGAGCTGATACTTGAACATAGGTTCGACAATAAACATTAACTTTTTTGAAAAACTATAATTCAAACCTAATCCAATATTAGTTGTAAAGCTTAGAGGTGATAAATTACTAGCCTCACCAAGGACTTCATTAAAATCTCCCGCTTCGACAGAAATCTCATTATTACCGAGTATTAAGGTACTAAATCCACCTATGACGTTGATTCCAAATTTTTTATTTATAATGGCATAATTTAATTCTAAAGGCATTTCGTAATAACTTAGCTTTTGGTTGAGATACGTTTCGCCATTTGTTGATTTTGGAGTGACGTTCTCAAAAGGATTGTTGGGATTTTGAGTTGTCAACGCTCCTTCATCTACAACAATCGTTACATTATTCCTAGCATAGTACTCAATACTTGTTGTTGGGGCTGAACTAAGGGGGCCCGTACCAATATCCAATCCCGTGGTTGAGTAGCTTAAATTGACATTGCCTACTCCAGAGCGAATACTAACTCTTTTATTTAAGTTATAACTTACTTTAATTCCATAAGAAACATTTAAATCGCCTTTTTTGTTGTTATCAGAAAACATAGGGTCTATTGAAGAGCCCTCGCTAAGTGTGTTGTAGTATACTGGAGCAATATTAGGAATAAGTTCCCAGCGGTGATCAGGCGAATTATCGACTATGATAGCAGTTGCTTCTTCTTGAGTTTCATTAATCGCATCAAAAATAGATTTTTTATTTTCTATTTTTTCCGGCTCAGCATTTTCCACTTTGCTATTGTTGGAATTTTGAACTGCAGTGGCAGACTCATTCGCTGTAACGACAGTGATTTCTTTATTGATAAAATCTTTTTGTGGAGATTTGTTGGTAGAAACTGGTTTAGCGGAGGCTATTTCTGAAGTAGCTATTTTATTATTCAGCTCTCCCGAATTGTTTTGGGGATTTGCTGATTCTATAGATTTTTTATGATTCGCTATAATTACTTTTGAATTTGAATTTTCTGCTTCAGTGGTATTTTTAGTTGTTATACCTGCATCGTAATCGTCCTCATTAGCTTTAGTTTTATCTAAGGGGAGTATGCTTTCTTGAAGCGTCTCATTTAAAAGCTTTGTATTTAGTTTATTTTCAAAAACTATAGGGGTAACTGTTTGATTAAGTGAGTCGTTTAGTAAAAAATTACCAATAGTAAAAAACAAAACTAAAAGAGCAGCGATTCCGCTCAATTTAATCCAAATTGGAATCACTTTACGATCATCCTCTTCCTTGAGTTTTGTTTGAATATTTTTCCAAACCTCAGGAGAAGGGCTTACTTCTAAGTTTTCAAACCGTTCCTTAAATAAATCGTCTATGTTTTTTTTAATTTTCATTGATCCTACAATTGGATATTTTTAATGCTTAATCCTTTTGTTTTTTTTTGTAATAATCTTCAATTTTTACTTTCAAAATTCCTCTAGCTCTTGCAAGATTTGATTTGGAAGTTCCTATCGAAATTCCAACAGAATCAGCTATTTCTTTGTGTGAATAATCGTCTAAGACATACATGGTAAAAACCAATCGATATCTGTTGGGTAGTTCCTGGACAATCTCTAATAAAAAATCCAATGGAACTTGATTATTCTCCACTTCAACAATCTCTTCTTCTTCAATCTGCTCCTCATTCGAAAGATGAAAAACTTTTTTCTTTCGATATTTTTGAAGTGCTGTATTAACTGTTACGCGCTTCATCCAGCCCTCAAAAGAACCTTTACTTTTAAATTGTTCAATGCGTTTAAAAATAGTTAGAAAAGCATCTTGTAAGTTATCCTCCGCTTCTTGATAATTTGGAGAATACTTCAAGCAGACAGCGAATAATATACCCGAAAATTTCTTGTATAACTCTTCCTGAGCTTTTAAATCTTGCTTTTTACAATTTGATATGAGCTCTTCTAATGTCAAACGTAGTACCTTAAACTTTTATAAAATGCTGAATTAATTTAAAAATACAACTTCTAAAGGATTCTACATAGGGTAGATACCCAATGAACAAATAGGTTGCGTAAGAAGAAGAAAATACTATTTATTTTCTACTATTGCCTCTTTTATTTTTTGTTCAAGTTCATCCATTAACTCAGGATTGTCCAGAAGTAAGTTTTTAACGGCCTCTCTACCTTGCCCCAATTTTGTTTCATCATAACTAAACCAAGAACCACTCTTATTAATAATTTCAAAATCAACTCCCAGATCTATAATTTCACCAACTTTTGAAATTCCTTTTCCGTAAACAATATCAAATTCAACTGTCTTAAATGGTGGAGCCACTTTATTTTTGACAACCTTGACTCTTGTTTTATTTCCTAAAACTTCGCTATTTGTGTTTTTTATTTGGGTAGATCTTCTGATGTCAATTCTCACAGAAGCATAGAATTTTAGAGCATTCCCTCCTGTTGTTGTTTCTGGATTACCAAACATAACTCCAATCTTTTCTCTCAATTGATTAATGAAAATTACCGTACATTTTGTTTTGCTGATAGATCCTGTTAATTTACGCAATGCTTGTGACATTAAACGAGCGTGAAGTCCCATCTTTGAATCGCCCATTTCACCTTCTATCTCACTTTTAGGAGTTAGTGCAGCTACAGAATCGATAACAATAATATCTATAGCCCCTGAACGAATTAAATTATCGGTTATTTCTAGTGCCTGTTCGCCATTATCTGGTTGCGAAATAATTAAATTTTCTACATCGACTCCAAGATCTTCTGCATAATACCTATCAAATGCGTGTTCAGCATCAATAAATGCAGCTATTCCTCCTTTTTTTTGAGCCTCCGCTATTGCATGTAAGGTCAATGTAGTTTTTCCCGATGATTCTGGTCCGTAAATTTCAACAACTCTCCCTTTTGGATAACCTCCCACGCCAAGAGCAACATCTAAGCCTAAGGAGCCTGTTGGAATAACTTCCATATCTTCAATTGCCGCGTCTCCCATTTTCATAACAGTCCCCTTACCGTATGTTTTATCTAGTTTATCTAAAGTTAGTTTTAATGCTTTTAATTTTGCGTCTTTTTCGTTGCTCATTAGTCTGTTTTTTTATTGAAAATGTGAATATGCTAATGTACTATTTCTTTGTTAGCAGTACAAAGGTAAAAAGAAGAAAAACTAAAATACCTTAACTAGGTTTGTTTAGAATTAATATCTTTACTCCTAGTATAAACCGATTTGGGTTTAGTAATGTTTAATCGACGTCTCTTATAAAAAAATAGGAGCTTTATATAAAATTATGGGCTGTACAAGTTGTAGTTCTGGTACTGATGGACAACCAAAAGGTTGTAAAAATAACGGTACATGTGGGTCTGATGGCTGTAATAAGTTAACCGTCTTCGATTGGTTGTCTAATATGTCATTACCTGGTGATCAAAAACCATTTATTGGAATAGAAGTTCGCTTTAAAAATGGGAGAAAGCACTTTTATAAAAATACAGAAAATTTATCTTTATCCATTGGTGATATTGTGGCTACTGAGGCAATGTCAGGGCATGATATAGGCATTGTTACCCTTACGGGTGAATTGGTAAAAGTACAAATGAAAAAGAAGAGCCAAGTTGTAAATGTAGAAGACCTCCCAAAAATATATAGAAAAGCGACTCAAAAAGATATTGATGTTTGGCAAACAGTTAGAGCCAAAGAGGCTGAAATTCAAAAAAGATCTCGTGAGATTGCTATTCATTTAGGATTAAAAATGAAGATTTCTGATATTGAGTACCAAGGTGATGGGTCTAAAACAACATTCTATTACACCGCTGAGGAACGAGTAGATTTTAGACAATTAATTAGAGATTTTGCCAGTGCGTTTAGCACAAGGGTCGAAATGAAACAGGTTGGATTTAGACAAGAGGCTGCTAGGCTTGGTGGAATAGGGTCCTGCGGACGTGAGTTGTGTTGTTCTACCTGGTTAACTGATTTTAGATCTGTAAAAACCTCTGCGGCTCGCTACCAACAACTTTCTTTAAATCCTCAAAAATTAGCAGGTCAATGCGGAAGGCTAAAATGCTGTCTAAATTATGAATTAGACACCTACTTAGATGCGTTAAAAGATATTCCTAAAAGTGACATAAAATTAATTACGGAGAAAGGAAATGCCATTTGTCAAAAAACAGATATTTTTAAAAGACTTCTGTGGTACGGTTACGAAAAACAAGGTATGAATTGGCATAAAATTAGTGTTGATAAGGCTAATGAAATTATTGCGTTAAATAAAAAAGGCGTTAAAATAAGTAGCTTGGAAGACTATGTTGTAGAGGAAACGATTTCTGAAACAAAAATATTTGAAAATGTTGTAGGTCAAGACAGCCTTACTCGTTTTGATAAACCTAAATCTAAAAATACCAAAAAAAGGAATTCTAGGAACAGAAATAAATCCAGAAACAAAAAATCTTATCAAAATAAAAAAAGTAAAAAGAATGTCTAGATTTTTTGTGTTTTCATTTTTTTTAATACTGATTTATTCATGCGATTCAAAAACTATAATTAGCATGAACAAAGAATTGCCAGGAGTATGGAAAAAGGAAGAAATTGTAACATTTAATTTACCGGAATTAGATAGCTTGAAAGGTTATAATTTATTTATTAATCTCAGGAATACCAACGATTATAAATTCAATAATATTTACTTAATTGTTGTGATGAATTCTCCTTATGGAAGAATCGTTACCGACACCTTAGAATACCAAATGGCAAAGCCAGACGGAACTTGGTTAGGAAATGGAATCGGCAATGTTAAGGAGAATAAATTGTGGTATAAAGAACATATTTTTCTCAACGAAAAAGGACCCTACACGGTTAGTATATCCCAGGCAATGCGCAATAACGGGGCTGTAAGTGGCGTTAAAAATCTAGAAGGAATTATTGATGTAGGGCTCAGTGTAGAAAAAATAAGTTTAAATAATTTATGACGAAGCAAAAAGGAACAAAAAAAGAAAGAAACACCATTAGTCAAAAACGAAATATCAAACTGTTCTGGGGGCTATTTAGTATGGGCTTATTTGTTGTTGTTGTTGCTTTTCTTTCAGCTTCCTGGGGAGTTTTTGGGAATTTACCTGACGAAACTAGCCTCGAAAATCCCGAAAAAAATCTAGCAACCGAGATCATTTCTATCGATGGAAAGACCATCGGAAAGTTTTATAAAGAAAATAGAACTCCTGTAAATTTCAAAGAACTTCCGAGGCATCTTGTAGACGCCCTCATAGCAACTGAAGACATTCGTTTTTTTGATCATTCTGGGATTGATGCGAGAGGTACCTTAAGAGCGATTGCTTTCCTGGGGAGCAAAGGAGGTGCAAGCACAATCACACAACAGTTAGCAAAATTATTTTTCACTGAAAATGCTTCAAAAAATATACTGGAGAGAATTCTTCAAAAATCTAAAGAGTGGGTCATTGCGATTAGATTGGAGGAACGTTATACCAAGGAAGAAATCATAACTATGTATTTTAATGAGTATGATTTTTTAAATCAAGCGATTGGTATCGAGTCTGCTGCTCATATTTATTTTGATAAAGCCCCTAGAGACCTTACCATTTCGGAAGCGGCAATTCTTGTGGGAATGTTTAAAAACTCGTCGTTATATAATCCTATTCGTAATCCAGTGGGAGTAAAAAACAGAAGAAATGTTGTTTTAAGTCAAATGGCAAAATATAAATTTATCTCCGATAACCTACGAGATTCTATCCAAAATACTGAACTAGATATCAAATTTACGCCTCAAGGACACGATAAAGGGATTGCTACCTATTTTAGAGAATATACTCGAAATTTTATGCATGACTGGAGTAAGAAAAATTCAAAAGCAGATAGTTCAAAATACAATATTTACAGTGATGGACTAAAAATTTATACTACGATAGATTCTAAAATGCAAGAATACGCTGAAAACGCTGTTAATAGTCATATGCGAAATCTTCAAGACGAATTTGACAGGCAAAATAAAGACAATGATTTAGCTCCATTTAGAGAGGTAACCGATGAAGAAGTTGATTTTATTTTAAAATCTGCAATGAAAAGGAGTGATCGATGGAGGGAAATGAAAAAACAAGGGAAGTCTGAGAAAGAGATAAGGGCAAGTTTTTATAAAAAAACTAAAATGGAGATTTTTGCTTGGGGTGGAGATATTGACACTCTTATGACCCCTATGGACTCCATAAGATATCACAAGTCAATCCTTCAAGCATCGTTAATGTCCATGACACCTCAAACAGGCGAAGTAAAAGCTTGGGTAGGAGGAATCGATTATAAATATTTTAAATACGATATGGTGAAAAAAGGAAAGCGTCAAATTGGTTCTACTTTTAAACCCTTTGTCTATGCAACCGTAATTGACCAAATGCACATGTCGCCCTGCGATACCTTGCCAAATACTTTACATACCATCGAAGTAGGGAAATATGGATTAAATGAACCTTGGACGCCAAAAAACTCAAGCGATAAGTATGGTGGAATGTTGACTCTAAAAGCTGCATTAGCGCAATCCGTAAACACGGTTACCGCAAGACTTATTGACAGAGTTGGGCCGAAACCTGTACTAGATTTAGTCGGTAAAATGGGTGTTGATACAAAAAAAATATTAGAGGTGCCCTCCATTGCGTTAGGAACTCCTGATGTATCCCTTTATGAAATGGTAGGTGCGTATAGTACTTTTGCCAATCAAGGAGTTTACATTAAGCCCTCTTTAATCACTAGAATTGAAGATAAAAATGGTACTGTTTTATTTCAACATATTCCAGAAGCCAGAGACGTTCTTAGCGAAGAGGCGGCCTACGTAACGATAAGTTTGATGGAAGGAGTTACGCAATCCGGATCTGGTCAGCGATTAAGATCAGACTGGGCATTAAACATTCCTGTTTACAAGGACATTATAACTGGATACCCCTGGAAATTTACAAATTCTATTGCAGGTAAAACTGGAACTACTCAAAACCAAAGTGATGGTTGGTTCATGGGGGTCGTTCCAAATTTAGCAACTGGAGTATGGGTTGGAGGTGAAGATCGTTCTACTCATTTTTCTACAATCGCTTATGGTCAAGGTGCTTCTATGGCACTCCCCATTTGGGCAAATTATATGAAAGATTGCTATAACAATGAAGACCTCAAAATTTCAAAAGAAGACTTTACGGCTCCAGAGGTTATTTCTATCGAGACAGACTGTGAAAAGTGGAAAGAAAGTCAAGAGGTAATAGAAAATGAATATCAAGATGAATTTTAACACTACAATAACGTTAAAGTGAAAAAAATATGTTGATAACTGCTATTTTATTTATTGTTTTTGGAATTTTAATAAAATATGGAAAAATGTATTTCCTCATAGCTGGTTACAATACCATGTCAAAAGAAGAAAAAGAAAAATATAATATTGAAAAAATTGCAACTGTTTTTAGGAATGTTATGTTTGGAATGGGATTCATTATAATACTAGGACTTATTGTGGGGAACATAACTGAAAATTGGGCCCTGCCAAATTATGCTTTTTGGATAGCTATGGTTATTGGGATTCCTTACTTGTTATTTGAATCTAACTCAAAAAAATATAAAAATTAAAAAACATTTTAGCTATGATTAATAAAACTGTTTCTGATGTTCAATTAGCTTGTCAAGGTGTAAAAAACGGCATGACATTTATGTTAGGGGGATTTGGATTAAGCGGAATCCCAGAGAACGCTATTGCAGAACTGGTGCGATTAAATGTTAAAGATGTTACTTGTATTTCAAATAATGCAGGAGTCGATGAGTTTGGTTTGGGATTATTACTTCAGAAAAAACAAATTCGAAAAATGATTTCGTCTTATGTTGGAGAAAATGCAGAGTTTGAGCGGCAAATGCTAAGTGGAGAATTAGAAGTAGAATTAATTCCTCAGGGAACTTTGGCTCAACGTTGTAGCGCAGCTCAAAGCGGGATTCCTGCTTTTTATACACCAGCAGGTTATGGTACTGAAGTCGCACAGGGTAAAGAAAGTAGAGTGTTTAATGGGAAAATGCACCTGTTAGAATATGCTTTTAACGCTGACTTCGCTTTTATAAAAGCTTGGAAAGGAGATGCTGCTGGTAATTTGATATTTAAAGGCAGTGCGCGCAACTTTAATCCAAATATGTGTGGAGCTGCAAAAATTACAGTTGCTGAAGTGGAAGAGTTGGTTCCTGTTGGATCTCTTGATCCCAATCAAATTCATATTCCTGGAATTTTTATTCAAAGAATATTCCAAGGAAATAGGTATGAAAAAAGGATAGAACAATTAACGGTAAGAAAGCGAAACTAATGGCATTAAGTAAAGAACAAATTGCTCAAAGAATAGCAAAAGAAGTTAAGAATGGCTACTACGTAAATTTAGGAATAGGCATTCCAACTTTAGTGGCAAATTTTGTAAGAAAAGATATCGAAGTAGACTTTCAAAGTGAAAATGGTGTGTTAGGTATGGGACCTTTCCCTTTTGAAGGTGAGGAGGACCCGGATTTAATTAATGCAGGGAAACAAACTATTACGACATTGCCCGGAGCTTCTTTTTTTGATTCTGCTATGAGTTTTTCAATGATTAGAGGTCAACATGTTGACTTAACAATCCTTGGTGCGATGGAAGTATCTCAAAATGGCGATATCGCTAATTGGAAAATTCCCGGTAAAATGGTAAAGGGAATGGGAGGGGCTATGGATTTAGTAGCTTCTGCAGAAAATATTATTGTAGCAATGATGCACACTAATAGAGTCGGTGATTCTAAATTATTAAAAAAATGTAGCTTACCCTTGACAGGCGTTAATTGTGTAAAAAAGATAGTAAGTAATCTTGCAGTACTAGAAATTGTCAATAATTCGTTCAAGCTTTTAGAAAGAGCACCTGGTGTGAGTATCGAAGAAATTAAAAATGCTACTGAGGGAAATCTTATAATTGAAGGCGACATCCCGGAAATACAATTTTAAAAAATAGATATGAGAAATATTACCTTAAGTATACTATTTATGATCATAGGTATTATAAATGGAATTAGTCAAGATACGTTTTCAATAGTTGCCATGGATCCAATTACAGGAGAGGTCGGTAGTGCTGGAGCTTCTTGTGTTGACTTAGATGCTAACAATCTTCCAACAGATGATTTTTTAGGAGAATTATTTCCTGGTCTTGGGGCTATAAATTCACAAGCATATTATATACCTGCAAATCAAGCAAACGCAAGGGCGAGAATGAACGAAGGATATACGCCAAGTGAAATAATTGAATGGTTAATTAACAACGATGTTCAGAATCAACCTCAATTTAGGCAGTATGGAATTGTTGGTAAGGTTGGAAAAAATATTGAAACAGCTGCTTATACAGGTGTTGCTACTGATGACTATAAAAATGACATTACAGGACCAAATTATTCTATTCAAGGAAATATTTTATTAGGAGAAGAAGTATTGAATGGTATGGAAGATGGTTTTTTAAATACCGAGGGTGATCTTGCGTGTAAATTAATGGGGGCATTACAAGGTGCTAATATTGTTGGTGCTGATTTTCGTTGTACAAATAATGGAACTTCATCTTTGTTTGCTTTTGTAAAAGTTGCACAACCTTCAGATACATTTGGAGATCCTTCTTTTTTATTATCTGTTAGAACTGGAAGTAATGATCAAATAGAGCCGATTACAGAATTACAAATTTTGTTTGATGAAAGTAGTGATTGTGAGTCTCTTGGTTTAAGTGAGTTTGATAATGACTTCCCTTTTTCTGTTTATCCTAATCCATCGAATGATTTTGTTTCTTTAAAAGCATTAAATGATTCAGAAACGTATAACCTAACAATAATATCTATAACAGGTGCTGTTGTGTATACCTCCGATTTTATTTCAAATACAGTTATTGATCTTTCAGGAATATCTAAAGGTATTTATTTTATAAATATTAGTAATAAGATTGCTTCCTATACCTCTAAATGGATTAAAAACTAATTTTTTTCATTGTACAAGCAAAACTCAAATTTCCTTTGGAATGGATTCAATTAATTTTTTAGTATATTCTTTAGTTGGGTTTGCATAAATCTCATCTGCATCACCAATTTCTTCAATTTTTCCATCTTTCATAACCAAGAGTTGATCCGCCATAAATTTAACAACCGCTAAATCATGAGATATAAAAATATACGTGAAACCATAATCTTCTTTCAGCTCATTTAATAAATTGAGAACTTGAGCTTGAACCGATATGTCCAAGGCAGATACTGATTCATCGCATACAATCAGCTTTGGTTCCATAGCAATGGTTCTTGCAATACCAACTCGTTGTCTTTGTCCTCCAGATAATTCATGTGGATATCGATTAAAAAAACTAGCGTCCAATTCTACACTTTTTAAAATACGTATAACTTTATTTTTTCGTTCTCGATCATTATTCCCTATTCGATGCACTCGCATAGGTTCTAAAATTATCTCTCCTACTACCATCCTCGGATTAAGTGAAGAATAAGGATCTTGAAAAATAAGCTGAATATCTTTTCTGAGTTTTCTTAATTCATTAGGCGATAACGTCGTGAGTTCTTTTCCCCTAAACTTGATACTCCCACTCGTTGATTTATCTAGTTGCAATATAACCCTACCTAGAGTTGATTTCCCGCATCCAGATTCTCCAACCAATCCTAGAGTTTCTCCTTCAAATACTTTAAAACTTACATCGTCAACTGCTCTAACTATTTTCTTTTTATTGAAAAATCCAACATCAGAATAATATTCTTTTTTTACGTTTAAAATTTCTAAAATAGGTGTTTTAGTATATATTTTTTTATGTTTAAATGCTCTTTCCTGTGGTGTTACTTTTAAAGGAACAAACTCTTTTTTAGTTATTGAGTGAATGGTTGGCAGTACTTTTAGTCTTCCTTTTAATCCAGGGCGAGCAGACATTAACGCTTTTGTGTATCCTTTTTTTGGAGCTTTAAAGATTTCGTGAGCAGTCCCTTCTTCAACAATATTACCTTGATACATAACTAACGTACGATCTGCAATTTGTGAAACCAATCCTAAATCATGAGATATAAAAAGTAGACTCATTTTAGTCTCTTTTTGAATTTCTTTTAAAAGAACTATTATCTCTTTTTGAACAGTGACATCAAGGGCGGTTGTAGGTTCATCGGCAATCAATAATTTTGGCTTGCAAGCTATTGCCATAGCAATCATTACTCGCTGCATTTGCCCTCCACTTATTTGATGAGGATAACTATTGTAAATCTCCTCTGGTCGGGGAAGCTTTACTTTATTAAATAATAAAATAACTTCTTTTTTTATTTTTGAGTTAGGATGTTTTAAGTGTAACCTAATAATTTCCGAAACTTGTTCCCCACAAGTCATAGAAGGATTTAATGCAGTCATTGGCTCCTGAAATATCATAGCAATTTTGCTTCCTCTTAACTTTCTTAAATTTTCATGGGTTTGTCTCAATAAATCATTCCCCTCAAACAACAATTCGCCGTCTAGTAACGTTTCTTTTTTTGGTAAAAGGCCTAAAATTGTCATTGCGGTCACTGACTTTCCTGAGCCAGATTCGCCCACAACGCCAAGTATTTCATTTCTGTTAATATGAAATGAAATACGGTGTACTACCTCAACACTATTTTTAGTGTTTCCGAAAGAAATAGATAAATTGTTTACGTCAAGCAATAAGACTTTATTCATTACTCAAATATAAATAGTAAATAACTTGAACTGAGGTTTTTTGATAAAAAACTATTCAAGTATTTTAGACTTTTTTTGATAAACTATATTTCTTTGTTCTAGATAATTTAGAAAATAAGAAAAACATGTTTCGTGTTTCCCAACCAATTCTGGAGGAAATACTCCTTTCTCTGAAAACTTGTTTTCTAATAGTATATTGGCTGCAGCTGCAGCAGTATAGCCTGTAGTTCGGGCCATTGAAGAGGTAGTTGTTTCTTTACAATATTGATCGTGTAATGTATAGACAATCTCTTCTGTTTTTCCTGCTAAATTCTCACCTTTTAGCGTTATTCGCATCACGGTAATTTCTTCCTCGGTATCGCCTAACTTCCATTCATTAAATAACACTTTACTAGTCACGTCTAGAGGAGACACTTTATTGCCATTAACCTCTATTTTGGTAGTATCAAAAAAACCACTTTTCTTTAGTACCTGAACATATTCTACGTGTCCAGGATATCGTAAGGTTTTCTCTTTCATGTTTTTAATATGGGGCATGGTAAACATGATAGATCGTAAGCCATCTGAATTAAAAGACTCTAAGGTACCAACGCCTTGAAATTCTACAAATTCACAATCTGAAAGCGCTTCTCTTGTAATCATTTCTCCATTCTCAATATATCGAGCTGGACGCGTATACTCCTCGATAACATCTACAGGAGAAAAGGGTGCCTTATAACAAAAAGGCCACTTTTTTACTTTGGGGAGTCCTCCAACTAGGCATTCAAAATCAGTAAGCTTCATTTTTTCATTATAATACCCTAAAATAATATTATCCATACCTGGAGCAACACCACAATCTACAATAGCTGTTATATTTTTTTCTTTTGCTAAGGCGTCTAATTCTAGTGAGTTTTCTGAAAAAAAGGAGATGTCTACCACATCCTTTTCTGCTTCAATTATTGACTTTAGAGTTTCAAATCCTAGAAACCCTGGGACCGCACAAACTACCAAGTCAAAATCTTTAATAGTTTTTTGTAAGATCGATTTCTTGGTAACGTCTAGTAAAAAAGTTTTAAGGTTACTAGATTTTTGATACGCTTTCATCAAAGCATCTTGATTGAAATCGGTAAGGCTTACGTTGTATTTTTTTGAAAGGTCAATTGCAATGGCGCTCCCTACCATGCCAGCCCCTAAAACGATAATGTTTTTCATAAATTAGAATTTTAATAAACGTTGAATTTAATAACTAGCAACCGTTAGAGTCACTAGAGAGATGATTTTATAACGAGCAAAATTATAAGCCAGGGATAAGAATCCATGGCATTTCAGAAAGGTTATACATCCGATTTTCTAGCATTTAATATGTTTTTAAGCAAAATTCAGTACCGTCAAACACCCCGTAGGTGTAATGATTTATCCAATCGCCTAGGTTGAAATAAGTTGAGTTATCGCCAACTTTAATTTCCAGAGGTAAATGCCTGTGCCCAAATATAAAATAATCAAAATGCTTGGTTTCTAGCTTTTTTTTAGCGTAAAGGGCAAGCCATTCTTTATTATCGCCTAAAAAATTCTTGTCTTCATCTCCAGATATCAATTTGTTTTTTACTGATAAATATTGTGCTAATCTTACGCCAATATCTGGATGCAACCAACGATAAAGCCATTTTGAAAACGGAAATGTGAATATTTTTTTCATTCTTTTATAGCCTTTATCGTAAGGCCCCTTTCCATCTCCGTGACCAATTAAAAAAGATTTCCCATTAAAAGAAAATTCTCTTATATCATGATATGTTGTGATGTTTAATTCATTTTCAAAATAACCCTTCATCCAAAGGTCATGATTCCCAACAAAAAAATAAATAGGAATCCCACTGTCAGAAATTTCTGCAAGTTTTCCAAGAGTTCTTACAAATCCTTTTGGAACTACCGTTTTATATTCAAACCAAAAATCAAATAAGTCTCCTAATAAAAAAATAGCTGCTGCATCATTTTTTATTTCGTCTAACCACTTTACGAACTTTTTTTCACGTGGCAAACTCGCCTCAAGAGTTGGAGCTCCCAAATGATTATCACTTGAAAAGTATATTTTTTTTCCTTTTGGAATTTGCATGGGTTAAATATAACAAATGTAATTAAGAATTATCAGATGCAAACCACTCTGCGTAACTACTGTCTGTTTCTTGTAGCTTCAGAGAATGAAGTTGAATGTGCGATGGCAACTCAGCCTTGATAACATGCGCAAAATCAATAATCATCATTTCACTTGTAGGTTGATAGTCTACTAACAACACATTATGGCCCCTATCGCTTAGTTCTTTTGCTAATTCAACATGAGGGGTGTTTTTGTTAAATACGGTGGCATGATCAAAAATATCTACTATTTTGTCTTTAACTATTTTTTTTAAATCGCTAAAATCTATTACCATTCCTAATTTAACGTGATTAACTTCTGAAATAGGTTTTCCTATCACCGTTACAAAAAGTTTATAACTGTGACCATGTACATTCCTACATTTTCCGTCATAGCCATATAAAGCGTGACCTGTTTCGAAAGAAAATTGTTTGGTAATTCTAATAGTGCTACTCATAGATCCTAAAAATAAAGTAGTAAAGATACTATTTTAATGATAAGGATTTATCCATAATTAACTTATTCACTCTTTGCTAACGGATAATATTTTACTTTGAATTTATAAATTAAAGCAATAGCCCTAAAAGCTATCCAAACCACCAGTGCAATCCATATCCCTTTTAGTTTTAAATCTAAATAATTTCCTATTAAAAGTGTCGGTATAAATCCAAAAAAAGTAGCGGCTACTAATATGTTTCGAAGGTATTTCATTTCGCCTAAACCTTTAAAAATAGCGTCTAAGGTAAATCCTAATGCGTTAAAAGGTTGGGAGATTAATACAATAAAGAAAATACTTGAAAAAATCGTTAGAACAAGGTGGTCTTTGGTAAATACTAAACCTAAATGATTGTAAAATAGCCCTCCCATAGTGACTAATAGTAAGCTAACAATTAAATTGTAAATGTTAACGCGTTTGGTAAGTTTCCAAAGATCTTGATACATTTTAGCTCCCAGTAATCTACCGCCAAGAATATTTCCTGCAGCACCATATCCATCTATAAAAAATGCAGAAAATAACCATAAATTAATTGCTATCGTATGGGCAGCTATATACTCTTTCCCAAGAGATGTTGCTTCGCGTACAGCTAATAATAAAGCAATGTTAAGTGCTATGGATCGTATAAATAAATTAAAACTCATAGTAACTAGTCGTTTTAATTCTGGGTGTAATATTCGCTTTAATCTTAAGGAAACGTTTGTTTTGTAAAGTAAAAGAGATAATGCTAAAATTGCCATTATTAATTGTGAGATTAAACTTGCCCAAGCAGCCCCCTTTACTCCCATTGGATTTATAAAATTATCAATCCCATATACTAATAGAAAATCTAAACCTATGTTTATAATTGCTCCAAAAGATGCTATGATCATGGGCCAAAATGTGTTTTGAAGCCCTCTAAAGATCCCAAAAATAGCAAATGTGAATAAGGTTAAAGGAAAGCCCCAAATTCGAATATAGTAATAGTCTTTGCTGTACGTTAATATTTTTCCATCCGCTTTTAGAAATATAAATATTTCCTCAATAAAAAAATAAGTAGAAAATAAGAGTATAAAACTCAATAATACATTAAATAGTATTGCTTGTGCTGGAAAAAATTTAAGACTTTTTAGGTTTCCTGCACCTAAATTTTGAGAAATAATAGCAGAAATAGCACTTCTTGTTTGCGCTAAAACCCAAATAATGGTAGAGAGAAAAGATCCTACAATTCCAACAGCTGCAAGTGATTCAGTTCCAAATTCTGAAATATTTCCTACAACAGCAGCATCAGTTGAAGACAACACCGGTTCAGCTATTCCTGCAATAATAGCAGGTAATGCTAATTGCTGAATTCTTTTAAATGAAATATCTATTTTTTGCATGACCATTCGTAACAATAAAAGGGAAATTTACTTTGTTTCGGAAAATAAATAGTCCCCAATCTTTTATAGCCTCTAATTTCGTAAAACTTTTGGTTTCTGTAATTCTTACTAAAGGTGTCTAATCTTATGGAGGTATAATTATTATTGATAGCGTATTTTTCGGCAAAATCCATCATTTTTTGAGCATAACCTCTCCCTTGTTTTTTGGGATGTATAGCCAATCTGTGCAAGTATAAACTGTTATCATTATTTTTTGTAATCCAATTGATAGGAATGTATTCTTGATCCATAATAGTTGTTAATACCATACATCCTATTAGTTTATGGTTAGATTTTAATACAAAAAGCTCTCCCCTATTGATGTCATTAACAAAGGCTTCTCTAGAGGGATAGGTGTCATTCCATTGATAAATACCCTGATCAATCATATGTGTTGTACAAGCATTAGTTAATGATAATATTTCAAATAATTCAGTTTCTTTTGCTAATCGAATCATATCGTGGCTATATTTTATTCAAATTTATTAAATCCGTCCGAATAATTTATTTTTCATTTTTTTAAAACTCCACTAAATTTTTATTAATAAATTATTGGTAAATTCATTTATATAAATATATTTACGGTATAATACTAAATAATACCTTATGGAAATTATAGATAAAGCCTTAGAGTTTGAAACAAGAAAACTTTCTTTTCAAACCACAAGCGATAGGATAGTTGCTTCTAGAGAGGTGAAAGCACTTATATTAGGTATTAATGAAATCTACAAAGAAAATAAAGATCCTGAACTGATGGATTTAATGAAGCGGCTTACTGTTATTAAAAAGAAAATAGAAGTAAGACTAAAGGGACGCTCACAAAGCTAATTCATTTAAAAAATCAATAGTATTTTCAACTACTTTTTGTAAATCTGTGGGTAAGTTTTTGTCGTTCCAAGGATGCTTTGTGCCAAAAGAATGATCCGCACTGTCAATAATTTTTAATTCACTGTTTGGATTCCATTGATGTAACAGTCTGGCTTCCTTTTCAAATACAGTAGAATCGGATGCGCCTTGAATTATTAACATGGGGATTTTCAACTTTTTAACGGCTAACTTTATCGTAAATCGATTCTCATGGTCGATAAAATCTTCAAAAAACTGAAAATAATGAGGCATCTGTTGTTTTGTTCGTGAATTTTCTATAAACGTAACTCCTTTTTCTTTCCAATCATTAAAATGATCTGTCCCTATCTGAAATCTTGATTTAAAATCACTAACACCAGCCCAGGTAATAACGCGCTTAACTCGCTTATCCTCAGATGCTTTAATTAAAATAATTCCTGCACCTCTGCTGTGAGCTACTAAAGAGATATTGGATGGATCAAGCTCATTATTGAAACTTTTATTAGTCTTAATTAAATTAATAACCGCTTCTAAATCATCAAGCTCCTTAGTAAAATTATTATTTGCAAAAGCCTCAAGATCATCAAAATCGATTGGATTTTCAACGGTACCTCCGTTATGAGAAAAATTAAATTTTATGAAAAAAAAACCTTTGTCTGAAAATCGTTTTGCAACTTGATCCCAAGCGCCCCAATCTTTATAGCCTTTATACCCGTGACAAAAAATAATTACAGGTTTTGGCGTGTTAGACTCCTCATAAAAAAGGTCATACACAATAGATTTATTATCCTTTCTCTTTAAAATTAAATTTTTTTTTATCATCTACTACACTTCTTTTTCATTGAATGGAATAACTTTATTGCTAATCTCAAGAATTAACTTTCTTAATTCAAGGGTATATTTATCAAGAACATCTTGTGAAATATTAGTTTGTTTATGGGCTCCCTTATAAGTAAATTTAATGAACCCTTTTTTTAACCTCTTAAAAGAAATTATCCCCGCCTCTATATTTTCATAGTTTGATGTTTGATTGGCCATTAAAGCGTATGCAAGAACCTGAAGAGCCTTACTGTATTTATAGTCTGAGGTTAAGGTGTCCCAATCACTTATTTCTAAATCACGTGGCTCAACAACTCCTGTTTTATAATCTATAATCCTGAGGGTGCCATTGTATTCATCCATTCGATCTACTTTACCTTTAACCCTAATTACTGAGTCCAACTCATTTGGAGGAAAATCAAATGCTAATTTACTTTCAATTTTTAGTATTCTAATTTCGTTCCCCTTTTTAATGTCATTGATTTCGTAATTGATAAAGTTTAAAATAAATTGTTTGGCTACTTCAAAAATGATTAAATTTTTACCTTTATCATAGATTCCATCTCTATAGGTTTTTTTAAATTGTTTTTCAATTTCGGAAGCTATTTTAATTTTCATAGCCTCTAAAACATCCAATTTCAAATTTTTACCTTCTAGTGGTTTATAGAAAACCTCTAACGTATCGTGAACTATTGTTCCCAACGTATTTGCTGCTACTGTTTCCTCTACCGTTTTATTTTGATTAATTTTCAATACTCTTTGAAGATAAAAATCTATAGGATTTCTGATATAGGATGTTAATGACGAGGGGGAAAAGCCTTCTTTTGCAATTTGTTTAATTTTTTGAATTATATCATCTGTTTTCTCTACGCTTCTTAATTCCTCCTTATGATTGAGGATGGCAGGACTGATAATGCTTTTTCTAATTTTATGTCTTGGATTTTCTTCAAATTCTATTTGAGAAATAAATCTACTTTTTTCTCCAGTACTTAATCCGTCTGAAAAATTATTATAGAGCAACGTTATATTTTTTGCCCTGTGTAACAATCTAAAAAAATGATACGTATAGATCGCATCTTTTTCTGTATAAGTCGGGAGATGGTACTCTTTTTTTAAATCATTGGTTATGTAAGAGTTGTTAGATTTACCTGAAGGTAAAACACCTTCATTTAAAGAAGCAACTATTATATTTTTAAAATCTAAAACTCGGGTCTCAAGAACTCCCATAATTTGAAGTCCGTTATAAGCGTCGCCCTGATAATCTATAGTTGTTGTATTTATTATTTCTGAAAATAATTGTTGAAATATTTTTACACTTGTAAAATGTTCGAATTTATTGTTAAGAGCCTCTATTTTTTTGAAAACATTAAACACTTGATAAAGCGCAGCTCTCTCTATTGATAGCGAATTGGTGTTTTTAAAGAAGTCAATAATTTCAAGACAAACGGAGAGTCCTCTGGCGCTATTATTATTCCAGCTAGAAAAAAGTAATCTGAGAGGAGGGCGCTCTTTATCGCTAGATAGTGCTAACAGCTTATCAATTGATAAGTAGGTTAAATTATTAGCAGTAATTCTTTCTATAATACTTGAAGAGTCAGGATAAATTTTAGAGGTAATTGGATGGTTTAAAATTGTCACAACATCCTTAAAGTGGTATTGTTCCGTTGCAGAATTATGAAGCGTTATTAATAAAATAAAAAAATCTGTAATTGGGAATTGCTTTAAGGAAATTCCCATGGTAATATTTACTTTTTCTACATTTTTTGGAATAGAATGTAGTAAAGGAATTAATAAATTTTCATCTGCAAGGACTACAGCGGTTTGATTTAATTCCGAAATGTTTAGTTTGGAGAGTAAATCGCCTATATACTTTACTTGACTTATATTTTTTTGAGCTTCAATGATATCTATGTTCTTATGTGAACTATAATTGTTGGAGATATATGCTATCGGGTTTGATTTAAAAAAACTCCATGTTGACATATACTTCCTTATAAAATAAGAGCTATTATGTATTTTATCATTATAAAAAAACTGATCAATATCCCAATAAATTCTTGTCTGATCAACTTCAAGTAATTCTTGGATGATTGTTTGCTCCGAAGTATTAAGTGCATTAAACCCGATAAAAATATGTGTTTTATTAGATGAATTAGATTTATAATATTCAATATTTTCAGCAGCCTCGCGATAAATAAGCCCCTGATAACCTTGATTTTTATGAATTAATTCCGTTCTGAGTAAATCATAAAAAGAGGGTAAACTGTTCCAAAATTTTAAATAATTTTTAACTAATTGAGTTTGTTCATTTTGCACACCCCAATGATTGATGTTTTTTATAGTACTTAAATAATTAAAAAAGGAGTTGGTTGAAATTAAGTGCCTGTCTATTTCATTAAAGTCATTAAGGAGAGGTGTCGCCCACGATGAATAGACCTCAAAACTATCTTTTTCTTGATTTGAAATAACTTTAAGATATACTTTATAACTCTCAAACAAAAGTTCTGTAGGATCAATAATCTTTAAATTAGAGATCTCTTGAATAAACTCTTCTATACTACTAATTTTTGGGGGGAAAAATGTTTTGTCTGCAGAAGATTTTAAATGATTTAACAAAAATCCACAAGCTCTTTTGCTTGGAAGGATAATTACTAGTTCTGAAAGAGCTGAAGTTTCTTCTTTTATTTTTGCAAGGGTCTCCTCTAGGAATGTAATCATTGTATAAAAATAAAAAACGTCCCGATATATCGGGACGTTTTTATAAAATTATATTGGTTAAATATTATTTGATATGGCTAATTTCAACTCTTCTGTTGTTAGCTCTACCTTCACTGGTTTTGTTAGTATCTAGTGGGTTTTCTTCACCGTACCCGTTATGATCTAATCTATCAGCATCAATTCCATTTTCAACAAGATAATTTACAACAGAACTAGCTCTACTTTTTGAAAGTGTTAAATTAAAACTAGCGCTACCTGTATTATCAGTATGACCATCTACTGAAAATCTAGCGTTTGGATATTCATCCATGATACCAATAATATCATTTAGTACGCCTGCAGATTGTGTTTTTATAGATGATTTACCCGTATCAAATAAAATGGTCTTAGCATAAGAGCTTAACGCTTTTCTTATAGCCTCCGTTACTTCTGGACAACCATTGTTTGCAACAGTACCTACAACATCTGGACATTCGTCTACATGATCAGGAACCGTATCACCATCTGTATCAGGCCAAGGACATCCATTATTTTCTTTAGGACCAGCAACTGTAGGACATTCATCTTCATTGTCTGGGACTCCATCTCCATCTGTATCTGGACATCCGTTATACTCAGCCAATCCAGGTGTATTTGGACATGCATCTAAGTGATCTGGTATGCCATCACCATCTGTATCTGGGCATCCATTAAACTCAGGTAATCCCGGAGTGTTTGGACATTCATCTTCTCTATCTTCTATTCCATCACCATCACTATCTGGACATCCGTTAAATTCAGGCAAACCTGGTGTTTCTGGACATTCGTCTTCGTAATCATAAACTCCATCGTCATCAGTATCTTTTCCTCCAAACTTAAATTTTACACCAAGAGTGTGTTGAAAATGAGTAGCTCCGTAGTTTTCTTCAAACGAATGCTTGTACGTGGATTGTGCAGATATAGCTAAATTTTCAGCTACCCAAAAATCAACTCCTAAAAGTCCGTTAGCAGTTCCAAAACCAATGTTATCTACCCAAGTATAACCACCACCAACACCAATGTAAGGTGCAAACCAGCAATCGTTTAATAATTCTCTAAAACTGTACTTAATTTCTCCATCTGCTCCAATATATGATAAATCATTTGCGCTTTCATCACCTATTCTAGAGATCTTGTTGAAAGTACCTGCTACAGCAAATGTAAATCCATTGTCTAGGTATTTTCCGATTTTTATTTCAGAAAGAGTAGGGATTAAGTTCCAGTGGTCATTTGCGTTAAAGTATTCAGTAAACATACCGCCTTTGGTAGTTGCTGGAAATCTGCCATCGTCAGTTGTTTCAATTGGGAAAAAATCAACTGCATTTACACCAACTTCAATTGACCAAGGGTTGTTTTTATCCTGTGCATTAGATACACCAACTCCCATAATAAAGAGTGCTGCTACTAGAAAAATGTTTAGATGTTTCATATTCGAGTGTTTAATTTTTTAAATGTTATTAAACGCAAAAGTAAGTTGTTAAAGTTTATTAACAAAAATAAATTCGCAAAATTTTTCATAAAATGCTTGTTTTTATTGCCAAAAAGACTCTTTCTGGCCTTAAATTACATCTAGTTTTTTTCCAATTTTAACAAATGCTTGAATCGCTTTGTCTAAATGTTCTTGATTGTGTGAAGCGGACAATTGTACTCTAATTCTTGCTTTACCCTTTGGAACCACCGGATAGAAAAATCCAATAACGTAAATCCCCTCCTCTAAAAGTAAGTTTGCCATTTTTTGTGATAGTTTTGCGTCGTAAAGCATGACAGGTACAATTGCTGAATCACCTTCAACAATCTCAAAACCAGCGTTTTTCATTCCTTCTTTAAAATAAATTGTATTTCGCTCTAGTTGATCTCTCCATTTTGTATCGTTTGAAATCAAATCAAAGACTTTAATAGCCGCTCCAACTAAAGCAGGCGCTAAAGAGTTAGAGAACAAATATGGCCTGGATCGTTGTCTTAACAATTCAATAATTTCCTTTTTCCCAGTAGTATACCCCCCCATGGCGCCTCCAAGCGCTTTTCCTAACGTTCCAGTAATAATATCTATTCTTTCAAGAACTTTCTTTTCTTCTAAAGTACCACGACCTGTTTTTCCGATAAATCCAGTAGCATGACACTCGTCAATCATAACCATTGCGTCATACTTGTCTGCTAAATCACAAATTTGATCTAACGGAGCAACAATACCATCCATTGAAAATACTCCATCAGTGACAATTAATTTAAATCTTACACCGCTTTTATTTGCAGCTATTAATTGCCGCTCTAAATCATCCATATCGCTATTGTTGTAGCGATATCTTGCTGCTTTGCAAAGTCTAACGCCATCAATAATTGATGCATGATTTAAAGAGTCTGAGATAATGGCATCTTCTTTAGTGAGTAAAGGCTCAAAAACTCCGCCATTTGCATCAAAAGCAGCTGCATAAAGAATCGTGTCTTCCGTTTGATAAAAATCAGCTATTTTTTGCTCTAATTGTTTATGTATATCTTGAGTTCCACAAATAAACCGAACTGATGACATCCCAAAACCATGAGTATCCATAGTATCTTTTGCCGCCTGAATTACTTCAGGATTGTCAGATAAACCCAAATAATTATTTGAACAAAAATTTATCACTTTTTCTCCAGAAGAGATTTCAATAACCGCACCTTGCGATGAGGTAATAATTCTTTCTTTTTTAAAAAGACCATTGTCTTTTATTTCTAGTATTTCTTTGGAAAAGTGTTCTTTTATACTACCGTACATAACTATTTATTTTAAGGCTTCAAAATTAAACTTTTTTTATCTCAATTTCTTCTAAGGAACAATAGATTAATAATTTTTCTGAAATTTTATATCCCATTTCTAGTAATGCTAACCCGTAGCTATTTATTTGATTTTCATGTTTTTTGTGATATCTCCCTGTTTTGTAATCGATTATTATTATTTCTCCAGCTTTATTAATATTTAATCGATCTGGAATTAACACTTTCCCTTGAGATGTTATTATTTTTTTCTCAACTTCCACCTTTTCTGAGGAGCAAAAAAATTGATTCAACTCTGGATGATTTACGATTTCAGAAAGTATGATACTTATTTCTTCTTTATTTTCATTTGATAATGTTGCGTTTTCTTTAATCTCATTGATCACAAACATCAGGTCTTCCTCGCGTACTATTTTTTGCATAAATTCATGAACTAATGTTCCGGTGTCTAGGGCCTTTTGACTATCAGTTGCCCATAATGTTGCGTCTCTTGACAAAATACTCAAATCGAGATCCTTAATTAAAGTTGAGTGATAATTCGGAGAAATAGTGTTTTGAAACAATTGAGAGTAGTTTAATCGACTAACTTGTTTTTGGCCAAATTCATAAATAAATTTATCGTTTTCCCAAACCTTTTTTTCTTTTAAAAATTCGCAAAAATACTGATTATAGGTCTTTAATAAATTATCATTTATTGGGGTTGGCTTCCCAGAAAAAATATACAATTGAGATTTTGCTCTAGTTAACGTTACATAAAGTAAATTAATATTATCCAGCTCTAATATTTCTCGTTGTTTTTGTGCAATTTTTTTTCCCTCTATACCAAATTCTTCAATTTTGTTGATCCCGCAATTAATTAATGATTCTTTAAATCCAAACTCTTTCTCGTTTAATGGAAACCAAGTTATATTCTCCTGTAATTTGTAAATATCTAAATCTGCGTAAGGAAAAATGACTACCGGGAATTCAAGCCCCTTTGATTTATGAATAGTCATCAATTGTACCCCGTTTACCTGTTCACTAATAGCAATACTTGCTTTTTCTTTTTTTAGTTCCCATTCCTCTAAAAAGGATAATTTATTGGAGCCGGGTTTTAAGCTAAAATCAAAAGCCATATCCATAAAATTAAGCAAATAAGCATCTGCATTTTTATCTAAATCAAACTTTTTTATGATGTATTCGAGGCTGTCATATAATGGCTTTAATTTTATTTCGTCAAAGGAAAAGTTATACTCCGCGTTCAAGTATTGAATAAAATTTGCATGGTTCATCAGAGAGTTAAAATAGCAATGTTTGCTCATAATAGGTGAAGAGCGCTCGTGTAAAAATTCTAAAAACTTAATTTTAATCTCTTCATGATGCTGGAACAAGCTTAAATAAATGCCATTTACTAAAAAACGTACGTCTGAAGATTTTTTTAGTAATAGCGTTTCTGAAGAAACAACATTGATATTATTTTCTTGAAGATAATTGCTGATGATAATTCCGTCTGCTTTTTTTCTAGTAAGAACACAAATATCCTTTTCTTGATAACCTTGTTTTTTAAGTTCGGTAACCGTCTCGAATACTCTTTTTGAATACTTAAGACTTGCTTCTTGTTTATCGTTAAAATCCAAAAACTCAATTTTGAGATACCCTCCTTCATTTTGTTGACTCTTTTGTTGGCTCCCTTTTTTATAAATTTGTTGATGAAACAAACTCCCCATATTTTTTGAAACATACGTAAAAAATTCATTATTAAATTCTACAATTTCTTTTTTGGATCGGAAATTTGTTGGTAAATTAATTATTTCTTTATCTAAATAAAATGGATTTCCATCGTTTATAAGGTCCATAAACTGCTCTGGTAGTCCTCCTCTCCAACGATAAATTGATTGTTTAACATCGCCAACCAACATTAAAGTACCTTGTTGGTCATTTTGATATTGTTGCGAAATGGCATTTTCTATCAAGGGAACCAAATTATTCCATTGTAATAGTGAAGTATCTTGAAATTCATCTATAAAAAAATGACGATAATATTCTCCCAGCCTCTCATATATAAAAGGAGCAGGTTGGTTTTTAATTTCTGAGTTTATTAATTGATTAAAGTCTGAAATCGGCAATATATTTTGATCTTCTTTTAAAAATTCGATTTCTTTATTTACGAGGTTGACTACGGATAACGGAATTAGTTTTTTTAATATTTCTACTATTAAATGATGTTGAAAGACCAAGGCCTTTACTTGTAGGTAACTTTCCAGTAAAAAAGGAGTTAAAGCATCAATTGTTGAAGCCACTTTCGCAGATGATTTTGCTTTATAAAGAGCAGTTCCATTTTGTAAATTTTCTAGGAGCTTATTTCCGTATGCGTTGTAATTTCCGTTTTTAAGTTTATCAAAATGGTTTGGTAGTGTTTTTCTTAAAAAATCTTCTGGTTTTAGTTCGGCAGAAAAAATCTGATCCAATACAAGAGAAGACTTTTTAAAAATATTTTTTTCTAATAGGTCTTTTTTGCTATGTAATTTATTTTGGAAATTTTGGAAGTCATTTAAATTATTCGATTTTAACGTGTCAAGATGCGTTAAAGAATTTTCGTTAAAAATTAATTTTGCCACTTCTGCTACTTCTTTTGATATATCCCAAGACTTATCTTCATCTAATTTTTCGAGTGCAAATTTTATAATCGTTTTTGTTACTTCATTGTTTTCTCCAGCTTTTGAAATTAATAAATCAACCGCCTGATTTAATAATTTTTCAACGTCTAAACTAACCTCAAAATTTCCGGATAACTTTAAGTCTCTAGCAAATGTTCTTATCAAACGATGATTAAAACTATCAATTGTTTCGACATTAAAACTTGAATAATTATTCAATAAGTATTTTAAAATTTTTTTTGATTTTTTTTGAATTAACGCCACGCTTAATTCTGTTTCTTTTGTAATCTGAAGAATCATTATTGAAGGATCCTTCAAAATTGAAGGGGCTGAAAAAGAAATAAGATTAGAAACAATCCTCTCCTTCATTTCTTTTACGGCTCTATTGGTAAAAGTAATTGCTAAGAGATGTTTGTAATATTCTTCTTTTGGTGCCTTTAGAATAATTTTCAAGTATTCCTTAACGAGAGTAAAAGTCTTTCCGCTTCCTGCAGCTGCGCTATAAATAGAAAATGATGATGATTTTGTCAACGGTTTGCTTTATGCTAATATAATTAAAATCCTGTTTTTTTAGTCGTAAGATTAGAATAACTTATAGTGTTATAAGAATCAAATTATTTCAATTTTATGGATTCCGCTTTTAATTATATATTTTTGAGCATAATTAGAAATCTTAAAAATAAATATCATGTCATTTACCTTACCTAAATTATCTTATGCGCACGATGCATTGGAACCTAATATTGATTCAAAAACTATGGAGATTCATCATGGAAAACACCACCAAGGATATACCAACAACTTAAATGGGGCTATTGAAGGAACCGAGTTAGAAGGGAAATCAATAGAGGATATACTTGCAACTATGGATATGAGTAATAGCGCAGTCAGAAATAATGGTGGCGGTTTTTATAACCACAGTCTTTTTTGGGAGGTCATGTCGCCAGAGGGAGGAGGATTGCCAACTGGAGAATTAGCAGATGCAATTAATGAGTCTTTTGAAAATTTTGAAAAATTTAAAATTGCATTTTCTACTGCTGCTAAAACACGATTTGGCTCTGGCTGGGCCTGGCTATGTGTTCATCAAGGTGGAAAACTTGAAGTTTGTTCGACGCCAAATCAAGACAATCCTTTAATGCCTGGCGTTGGATGTAATGGAACTCCTATTCTAGGATTGGACGTATGGGAGCACGCCTATTATTTAAATTATCAAAATAAAAGGCCAGATTATGTGAACGCTTTTTTTAATGTTATCAACTGGGGCGAGGTCTCGAGGAGATATTTAATAAACAAATAAGGGCTTCCATTTAGATTCTAAAAAAATTGGTCCATAAAAAAAGGTAAACTTTTGTTTACCTTTTTTTGCCCCAAATCTACCATGAACTTAACCTACTTATGTTATGGTACAATCAAATATAGTTTTTTTTTTTGATTGTCTATTGTTTTTTGTTGTTTTAGATGAAATACCTATTTGTACGATAAAGCGTTTAAAAGAAAAAAACTGAAATTCTTCAGGAAATTAAAATTATTAGATTTAATTTTATTAGCTATTTGTTTACGAAATCTATCTAAAATTTTACTGATAACTAGTTGTTAATAACATCTAAAAAATGAATTAAGCTATAGTCTAAATCAAAATTATAAAAAAAATGGTATTATTGATACATAATTGATACACTAAGAATAATTGGTAGATTTATTAAAAAAGGAACTTGAACTTAAGTTAGGGCAGAATATTGAAAGTCGTGGTGATGCTGAGTTATTAGCACATGCTGTGCAAGAAACAATAGACAATGAAATAAGCTACAATACTATTCGAAGATTTTTTGGTGTTTCCAGTAAAGTAAAGCCAAATAAAAAAACGTTAGATATTTTATCGAAATTTATTGGGTTTAAAAATTATGTGCATTTCACGCAAACCTATTCATTTAGGGGAAGAAAAAACCTATCTAAAAACATTTACAAAACCTTATACAACGAAGATAAAGAAGAAATAGTTTCCTTAGTAAAAAAAATAAAACAAACCCCTGAGGACTTTGTGAGTTTCATAATCATATTAATTCGAGAATTGATTTACAATAAAAAATATGATATCCTAAACGATATATTTAACCAAAAAGAAATGGCGTTTAACACTTTTTCTTACAGCGATATTTTATTAATTGGCAATTCTACTGGTTTACTCTTAAGAAAAACCCCGATGGACAAGAACTATATTTTATTAAAAAACTATAATTTTGTAATCGGTGTTTACTCTAGTTTTGTGGATTACTCAAATCTCAATGGATATTACGGAAAATGGGCGAAGATTGTCTTAAAAAACAGAGTAAGTGAAGACATGACTATTTTTAGCAGCGCTATTCTTCAGTTAAAAAAATTTCTAAATCAAAAAAAATTTCAATATACTTTTAACGAGCAAGCATACAGTAAAGAATTACATCCTATTTTATGTAGCCGTTTATTATCTTTAAGTTATTTAAATTCGCCTGGTCAAAAAACGGAAGATAATTTAACTAACTACATAAAAGTTCATTCCAAAAAACAACAAATTTATATTGACTATTTATATGAGCTTTTTATAACTGCTATCTATTCAAAAAATATTCACCTGATGGCAGACCTCATAAAAATTGTAGAGACCAAGAGGATTTCTACTTTCACCTATCAAAAAGTACACTTAAACATGTATTATTTAATGTGCTTATTTTACTATCAATCTATCAATGATAAAGCTGAATTAAAAAAATATTTAAAGTTAATTAATATTGATTTTTTTCGTTATTCCTATGAAGATTTTACAGGATTATTATTTCAAATTTTTTATTATCACCAAGCTAGAAATAAAAATGTTAAACAATTTCATCGGAATGAGTATTTAAAACTAGTTGAGGAATTAAATTACCCTTATTTCAACGAAAATTTTTTATTGGAATATCACAATAAATAAATTGTCCTTGTAATTTAATCTATCCTGTGATGTATTGTGTGCTCAAAATTTTATAAAAATTTTACTTATTTAATAAGCTCTTTCAGGATTCTTTTCAATGAAATTAATGAAGGCTTTATTTACTACACGATTCCCCCCTGGTGTTGGATAGTCTCCGGTAAAATACCAATCTCCTAAATTTTTTGGACAAGCCTTGTGTAAATCGTCAACAGATTGAAAAATAACTTTAACCTTAGTTTTTATGGTGTTTTCACATATAATTTTAGAAATTTTGTCTGATATTTCCTCGTCTAAGAAAGGAGCATATAAATCTTTGACGTGATTTATCTGTTCTATGTCTGGAGCTCCTTCTTGTGCCTTACATTTTAAATAGATTTTATCTACAATAGCTTCTGTTCCCCTGTCTTTGTGAAGTTCTAAAGCTGCCTGAAAAGCTATCAAAGCTTCAAGGCGCGCCATATCGATACCATAACAATCAGGATAGCGGATTTGAGGTGCGGAAGACACCACCACTATTTTTTTTGGAGAAAGACGATCCAACATTTTTAAGATACTTTTTTTTAAGGTAGTGCCCCTAACAATACTGTCGTCTATAATAACTAAATTATCGTCCGCTTTTACCACGCCGTAAGTGACATCATAAACATGAGCTACCAAATCGTCCCGACTACTATCCTCAGTAATAAAAGTCCTTAGCTTTACGTCTTTAATTGCTATTTTTTCAGTTCGTATTTTACGAGACAAAATCTCTTTAAGTTTTTCATCAGTTAACCCATTTTCTTCTCTAAGGATCGCATCATTTTTTTGTTTGTTCAGTTCGTCTTGTGCGGCTTCAAGCATTCCGTAAAAGGAAGTCTCAGCTGTATTCGGAATAAAGGAAAAAACCGTGTTTTCAGTATCGTGTTCAATTTCTTTTAAAACTTTTGGCATTATTAATTTACCTAATTCTTTCCTTTCTTGATAAATTTCAGCATCACTCCCCCTAGAAAAATATATCCGCTCAAAAGAACAAGACTTTTTTTCTAAAGGTTCAAGTATTTTTGAAATAGACATGTAGCCATCTTTTTTTAAAAGAAGTGCATGCCCTGGATCCAATTCGTTTACTTCTTCAAATGGCACATTAAAAACCGTTTGAATTGCGGGTCTTTCTGAAGCCACAACAACAACCTCATCATCTTTATAGTAAAATGCCGGCCTAATACCAGCAGGATCTCTGAAAACAAAAGAATCGCCATGTCCTAGCAATCCGGCCATTACATACCCACCGTCCCAACTATTAGAAGATTTTCGTAATATTTTAGCTAAGTTTAATTTTTCTATAATGTACTGAGAAGCTTCAATTTTGCTTAATCCTTTGGCCTTGGCTTTCTTGTAAAGTTTCCTTACAGCATCATCTAGAAAGTGCCCTATTTTTTCCATAACTGTTATGGTGTCTGCTTTTTCTTTAGGGTGCATTCCTAATTCAATAAGGTCGTTAAACAATTGGGTAGTGTTGGTCATATTAAAATTTCCAGCAATAATTAAGTTTCGATGCATCCAATTGTTTTGCCTTAAAAATGGATGTACATTTTCAACACTATTGCCGCCAAAAGTTCCATATCTAACATGACCCAGCATCAACTCTCCTAGATAAGGAATATGTGTTTTTTGAGCAGAAACATTTTTTATTAATTCAGGACGATCTGTTAATTCTGAATTGATTCGATTATTAATCTTGGAAAAAATATCTTGTATTGGTTGTGCGGCATTTGACCTGACTCTGCTTATATAACGCTCCCCTGGATCTACATTTAATTTTATACTTGCAAAACCTGCGCCATCCTGGCCCCGATTGTGCTGTTTTTCCATCATTAAGTACATTTTATTGATCCCATAAAACGCAGTTCCGTATTTTTCTTTATAGTATTCTAGAGGTTTAAGAAGTCGAACTAGTGCAATTCCACATTCATGTTTTAAAGCGTCACTCATAATTAATGTACCATAATTAATAATAAAACCCCTTAGTGAGGGCCAATCAATTTATTCACTCAAATCAAATTGCGTCAAGTTTTTAAATTGCAAAATTCGATCGTTCAGTTCTTTTTTATCAAGATTTAGCATGCGTTCCGTTCCAAATTTTTCTACACAAAATGACGCCAAAGCAGAGCCATAAATTACCGCTTTTTTAAGGTTGTCAAAACTAAAGTCATCCGTTTGGGCAAGATATCCTGCAAAACCTCCCGCAAAGGTATCACCAGCTCCCGTAGGATCAAAAACTGCCTTTAAAGGTAATGCTGGAGCATAAAATATTTCATCTTTAAAAAACAAAAGCGCTCCATGTTCCCCTTTTTTTATGACGATGTATTTTGGTCCCATCTGCATTATTTTTTTTGCAGCTATAACCAAAGAATATTCACCTGTTAACTGTCTAGCTTCTTCGTCATTAATCGTAATAACATCCACCTTTCGAATCACTTCATTTAAATCTTCAAGCGCAGTATCCATCCAAAAATTCATTGTATCCAAGATCACTAAATCAGGTTTTTTGTCCATTTGTTGAATCACACTAGATTGAACAGAAGGTTGTAAATTTCCCAACATTAAAACTTTTGAGTCCTTATAATTCTTTGGAACTACTGGTTTAAAATCTGCAAGCACGTTTAATTCAGTTGCTAGGGTGTCTCGTGTATTCATATCATTGTGATATTTCCCACTCCAAAAAAAAGTCTTCCCACTATGAACAACTTCAAGGCTAGAGATATTTATACCCCTTCCTTCCAGCATCTCTATGTATTCTTTTGGAAAGTCACCACCAACGATAGAAACAATCGCGCTATCAACTTTAAATTGCGAAGCGGCCAATCCGATAAACGTAGCAGGGCCACCTAAGATTTTTTCTGTCTTTCCGAAAGGGGTTTCAATGGCATCAAAAGCTACAGCACCAACAATTACAAGTTTACTCATGATAAAGTTTAAATTAGACCGCAAACTTAATCATTTTTAACTTTAAAAAATTCAATTTACGAGATTGTATCAATAAAAAATTAGGAACGAATTTAATCTAATATATGGCTGGTCGTTATTTATTTTCTTCCAAAATCAGCCGGTATTTCACCCCAGGCTTTAGTTTCCCATTTCAGAATAATAGTGGTGTACGTATTTTTTTTCAACCAATCTTCTGCACGATTTAATAATTCAAATATTTTTTTATTTTTTGTAGTTCGTTTCAATTTTGTATTGCATTTTTTCTTTTTTACCCATCCTATTGCAATTCTAGAGTCGCTGTAAATCTTTCGAGAACTATTTTGTCTGTTTAAAAAAGCCAGTCCATGAACTAAAGCTAAAAACTCTCCAACGTTATTGGTTCCATGATCAAAAGGACCTTGATGAAACAACGGGTGATGAGTTTGAGTATCCACTCCACGATACTCCATCTTTCCTGGGTTCCCACTGGAAGCAGCATCTACCGATATAGAATATAAATCAGGGGTTCCAATTTTAGCTAACGCTTCAGCAGATAAGGTTTTCTTTTTTGTTTTTTTGCCTATGTAATCTTTATATTCTTTACCAAAAGCAACTTTAGCCTCCTTTAGTGTCAAAAATGATTTATACTGTGCCCCTTTTACCTCTTTGATAGATGCCTGGCATTCTTTCCAGGAATCAAATATTCCAGCTGGATTCCCAAACCAAACTACATAATACTTTTGTCTTTTCTTCATTTTTAAAAGGCTAATTTATTTTAACTTTTGAAGTCAACAGTTGTTCAATTACCCTTGGGAAATATTTATATTCCAAATCATGAATTTTGTCCGCTAATGAGGTTGCTGTTTCATTTTGTAAGAGCAAAAAACTCTTTTGAAAAATAATAGCGCCTTCGTCGTAGTTTTTATTGACATAGTGTATGGTAATTCCTGTCTCTTTTTCACAGTTTGCAATAACTTTTTCATGAACATGCATCCCATACATTCCTTTGCCGCCATATTTGGGTAACAATGCAGGGTGTATATTAATAACTTTGTTTGAAAAAATAGCTAAAATATTTTCAGGGAACTTTAATAAAAATCCTGCTAAAATAATCAGGTCAGGACGTTCGCGATGAAGTATTTTTATTATTAGATCTGTATTGTTCATTTCGCCTTTTGTAAAAACTAAAAAAGGGACAGAGAGTTTTTTTGCCCGTTCTAAAACTTTTGCTTTTTTATTATTTGAAAGCAAAAGTGTTACCGAAGCAATCTCTGTTTTTTGAAAATATTTAATAATGTTTTCTGCGTTTGTACCACTACCTGAAGCAAAAACAACTATTCTTTTCATAAATCTTATCTTCAATAAATTAAGGGTTCAAACTCAAACCAGACTACAAAAATAAGATAAAAGAGTATTTGTTAAGTTAAAATGATTATTTTTAAATTCACATTTTAACATTTAAGTGTTGTATTAATCTAAAATATTTTATTTTTGCAAAATATAATCAAAATTTAAAAACAAGAATTATGTCAGACATTGCATCAAGAGTAAAAGCTATTATCGTAGACAAGTTAGGTGTAGACGAAAACGAAGTTGTAACAGAAGCTAGCTTCACAAACGACTTGGGAGCAGACTCATTAGATACTGTAGAACTTATTATGGAGTTTGAAAAAGAATTTGATATCCAAATCCCAGACGACCAAGCTGAAAATATAGCGACTGTTGGTCAAGCAATTACCTATATCGAAGCAGCTAAATAAACCATTTCTTTTATGGAATTAAAGCGTGTTGTAGTAACAGGTTTAGGTGCGTTAACCCCTATTGGCAATAATGTTTCTGAATATTGGGAAGCATTAGTAGCTGGTAAAAGTGGTTGTGCTAATATCACTTATTTTGATACTGAAAAGTTCAAAACTAAATTTGCCTGCGAACTTAAAAACTTTAATCCATTAGATCATTTTAATAGAAAAGAAGCTCGAAAACTAGACCGCTTCGCTCAATACGCGCTGGTTTCCTCAGACGAAGCTATCGCAGACGCAAACTTTAATTTAGACCAACTCGATAAATTTAGAGTTGGTGTTATTTGGGGAGCTGGTATTGGTGGATTGGAGACTTTTCAAAACGAAATGACCAATTTTTCAGAAGGGGACGGAACACCACGTTTCAACCCCTTCTTTATTCCTAAAATGATAGCTGATATTGCTCCTGGTAATATTTCTATTAAACATGGGTTTATGGGTCCAAATTATACCACTGTTTCGGCTTGCGCATCATCTGCAAATGCGATGATTGACGCTTTAAATTATATTCGTTTAGGACACTGTGATGTCATCGTAACGGGAGGTAGCGAAGCAGCTGTTACTATTGCTGGGATGGGTGGTTTTAATGCGATGCATGCTCTATCTACAAGAAATGAGAGCCCAGAAACTGCCTCACGTCCATTTGACGCGACAAGAGACGGATTTGTCTTAGGTGAAGGAGCAGGAGCTTTAATCCTAGAAGAATACGAACATGCAAAGAAGCGAGGTGCAAAAATTTATGCAGAAGTTATCGGTGGTGGAATGTCAAGTGATGCTTATCATATGACAGCGCCTCATCCTGACGGTATTGGTGTTGAAAGAGTGATGCTAAATTGCTTAAAAGACGCAGGAATTACCCCAGATAAGGTAGATGCGATAAATACCCATGGAACCTCAACTCCTCTTGGCGATACCGCAGAATTGAAAGCAATTTCAAAAGTTTTTGGAAAACATACTGAAAAGATTAATATTAATTCTACTAAATCAATGACGGGTCACCTATTAGGTGCAGCTGGTGCTATTGAGGCTATTTCGTCGATTTTGTCAATTAATAATAATATCATTCCTCCAACTATCAACCACGCGGTAATAGATGAAAATATAAATCCATCTTTAAATCTTACGTTGAATAAAGCACAAAAACGTGAGGTAAAAATTGCAATGAGTAATACCTTTGGTTTTGGAGGTCACAACGCTTGTGTTGTTTTTAAGGAATTATGAGTACACTCTAAAATATGGCTTCTATAAAAAATATATTCACACCCCGTACCGGAGAGGACGGGGCTTTTTTTTATAGTTTAAAAAAAATCATTTTCTACAGGCCAAGAAATATAGAATTATTTGAAGAAGCATTTACCCATCGTTCTAAAAATGAAAAAAATTCTGATGGGAATCAAAAAAATTACGAACGGATGGAGTTTCTTGGAGATGCTATCATTGGTGCTGTAATTGCAGCTCATTTATACAAAAAGGTTCCTGGTGGCAACGAAGGTTACCTCACTAAAATGAGATCAAAAGTTGTGAGTCGAGAGCACCTTAACGAATTGGGTAAAGACCTAAATTTGATAAAGCTTGTAAGAACATCTATACCAACCACACAATTTGGAGAAAACCTGCACGGAAACATTTTTGAAGCGTTAGTTGGAGCTATTTATTTGGATAGAGGATACGCAGCTGCTGAAAAGTTTATACATAAGAGGGTCATAAAACCCTACGTAGATATTCAAAAATTAGAGGGAAAAGTTATTAGTTACAAAAGTCTTTTTATTGAATGGTGTCAAAAAAATAAAAAACAATTTAAATTCAATGTTTATGAAGATACCGGAAATGATATTCTAAAGCATTTTGCTGTTAAATTAAAATTAGAGGAAGAGACCGTTTCAAAAGCCAGAGCAACATCAAAGAAAAAAGCGGAGGAAATTGCAGCAAAAAGGGCCTATTATAAACTGAAAAAGAAAATAGACAACCAAACAGCTTGATAACACACAGCAAAATTTTCAATAAGAATTGTAAAGAAGTCAACTTTTTTTTCCAACTTTGAAATCTATTTTATAATTAACAATGATTAATCATAAGCTTGTTTTAGAAAATGATTTTCAAGAAGAGTTTTCGCTAATTGCAATTCATTGCAGTGAAGAGCCTTACAAAATGGCATATATGATTAATAAGCAGGTTCCGTTGAAATTAGCTAGAAAAAAATTAGATGTGGATTTTTCTAACAATGGCCTGGACATTGCTTTTGCAATATTTGAATTTGAAGATGATTCAAATTATTTTGTTTATAATTTAGTTACTAATAAAAACAAATCGCTTTCCGCTAAGTTTCTGAGTTCTGGTGGTTTATTTAGCGAACTAGCCTCAGAAAAAACGGTAACTAATTTTTTATTGGAAGAATTTAAAAATGTAGATTACTTTTTAAAAGTTCATTCGGATTACGAAAAAATCCCCACCAGAAATTTAATTTCGTCCATTAATCAAATTGAACAAGTAATTTCTGCCTATCTAATTGAAAATGATAGAATAAAAACTAAAAACAATTTAATATTTAATTAATGCTTAATCAAAAAAGAACAAAAATAGTAGCGACAATGGGTCCGGCTACAAAAAGTAAAGAGATTTTAAAAAACATGATCTTAGAAGGAGTTAATGTTTTTAGAATAAACTTTTCACATGCCGATTATAACGTTGTTAAAGAAAATATTTCTTTAGTAAGAAAATTAAGTAACGAAATGGAGACTAATATTGCTATTTTGGCCGATTTACAAGGACCCAAATTACGTGTTGGATTAATGGAGGAAAACGTAAAAATTAGTCCAGGTGATACTGTTCTTTTTTGTACTGGAGAAGAGTTTACGGGCAACAAAAGTAAGGTTTATATGAATTATAGCGACTTCCCGAATGATGTAAAAAAAGGAGAACGTATTTTAGTTGATGATGGTAAATTATTGTTTGAAATATTGAACACAAACGGAGTTGACGAAGTAAAGGCAAAGGTGATACAGGGTGGTGTTTTAAGTTCTAAAAAAGGAGTCAACCTTCCAAATACAAAATTATCATTACCTGCATTAACAAGTAAAGACAAAAAAGATGCTCTTTTTGCATTAGAACAAGGAGTAGATTGGATAGCGCTATCTTTTGTTAGGCACGCAAAAGACCTAAAAAAACTTGAAAAATTAATTCGAAATAATAGTGAGTACAAAGTTCCTATCATCGCAAAAATTGAAAAACCTGAGGGGGTAGCAAATATAAAAAAAATTGTAGCTTATTGTGATGGTATTATGGTTGCACGTGGTGATTTAGGGGTTGAAGTCCCTGCTGAAGAGGTACCTTTAATTCAAAAAAGATTAGTGTTAACCGCAAAGAAAGCAAGAATTCCCGTTATTATTGCAACACAGATGATGGAAACGATGATTGATTCGTTAACTCCCACAAGAGCAGAAGTAAACGATGTTGCTAACTCGGTTATGGATGGTGCAGATGCCGTAATGCTATCAGGGGAGACTTCTGTCGGAAAATATCCCGTTGAAGTGATCAAAAAAATGGCAACTATTTTAAAGAAAGTAGAGGGAAGTTCTTTAATTCATGTGCCTGAAGAGCCACCAACGATCAGAACTGAGAGATACATTACAAAATCTATATGTTATCACGCTGCTAATATGGCAAATGAAATTGAGGCAAAAGCAATATGTACATTAACCAATAGTGGCTATACCGCTTTTCAAATCTCTGCTTGGAGGCCCTCAGCAAACATACTCGTTTTTACCTCAAACAAACGTATTTTATCGAGGCTAAGCTTACTTTGGGGAGTGAACTCTTTTTATTATGATCGTTATGCAAGTACCGATGAAACTGTTGGCGATGTTAACCAAATTGCCATTGAAAAAGGTTTTGTTAGTAAGGGTGATTTTTTGATTAATCTTGCTGCAATGCCAATTGTTGACAAAGGAATGGTGAACACTCTTAGGGTGAGCCAGGTTTAATTCTTAGTTTTCTTTTAACCATTCCTCTTTTAAATCAGACGATAATTTACCCGTACCATCATGTTTCCATCCCGGTGGTTTGTACAAGTATTTAATTCTGTTTGTTACAGATAGGTTCCTTGTTATGAGGTCTTTAAATAAAGCTCCCCATTCGTTAAAGGCTATTAAAATAGGGTTGTACGTTTTAATGTTAACAACTAACCCATATTTCACTTTTTCATGTTTTAATTCAGGCTGGAAAGTGCCAAATAAACGGTCCCATATTATCAATATCCCTGCATGATTTCTATCTAAATAAATAGGATTACTCCCGTGATGAACTCGATGATGTGATGGTGTGTTAAAAAAAAACTCTATCCATTTAGGCATCTGTTGTATTAATTCAGTATGAATCCAAAATTGATATAATAAACTAATACTCATTTGAAAAAGAATCATTCCTGGATGAAATCCTAGCAGCGGAAGCCAGAGCCAAAAAATAAAACTATAAAGTCCCCCTGTCCAAGTTTGCCTTAAAGCGGTACTTAAGTTATAATGCCTTGAAGAATGATGAACTACATGAGATGCCCAAAAAAACCTATTTTCGTGGGAAGTTCTATGAAACCAATAATACGAAAAATCATCTAAGAAAAATAGAATTACAAAACTCCACCAAGTTATAGGAATCGTAAATATCCGAAAGCTTTCGTATACATAATATAGGGCCGCAAAAACGAATAACTTACTTAAAAAACCAATAAAGACATTCCCTAAGCCCATTGCTATAGAAGAAAAAGCATCTTTTGCGGTGTACGATTTCATGTTTTTATTAGAGGACACAACGAACTCTAATAACATGGCAAATACAAAAAAAGGGATTGCGTAAATTATGATAGGTGGAAAATTTGGCATTGTTAATTCAATTTACAAAAATTTAAAATCCTCTTTCTCTTTGAAGTTGTTCATAAGCCTCCTGTACTCTTCTGAACTTTTCCTCTGCTCCTTTTCGGTAGACTTCATCCATGTGTTGTAATTTATCTGGATGGTATTTTTTAACCATGGTTCGATAAGCTTTTTTAATCTCTGAGGAAGAAGCTGTTTTGTCAATTTCAAGAATCTTATAGGCTCTATCAGGTTTATTAAAAAACATTGCTTTAATGCTTTCAAAGTCTCTTTGGTTAATTGCCAAATAACCTGATATTAGATTAATTTCTCTTACCTCTAACTCACTTACTTGTCCGTCTGCTTTGGCGATACTAAATAAGAAGTGTAAAATTTGTAATCTAGATTCATATCGTATTCGATTTCTTAAAAAAGAAGAAATTTTTTGAGCAGATAATTGCTTTTTTTTAACCTCATCGTTAAAAACTTTAAAAGTTGCATTTGCGTGCTCCTTTCCGTAGGCTTGAACAAAGTATTTTCGCACAAAATCTAATTCCTTCTGATTTACAACACCGTCTGCTTTAATGACAATAGAGGCTAGGGATAGTAAGTTTAATTCAAATTCAGCCGGAGAAACACCTCGCTTAGTTTGGGTAAAAATAGTTCCCGAACCACTATTTTTTGAATTCCCTTTCTCAAAAAAACTCCCCAATAAAAAACCTATAATAGCTCCAGGAAACCTAAAAAGAGAATACCCTACAATTGCTGCAACCCATCTAATCATAATCTTTTGTCTAATTACTATTTAACGGCACAAAGATAACAAACCAAAAAAATTGTAGCCTAAAATTCATTATTAAAGATATCCCAAAGTTAATTTAACGTATAAATTAAATTTTTTAATTAGTTATCTTTGCAGAAATTATTTTTACAACCAAAATTAATAAAAAATGTATCCACCAGAATTAGTAAAACCGATGCGTGAAGACCTAACTAATGTAGGATTCACAGAATTACATAATGCAGAGGATGTAAATAGCACATTAAGTAAGCCAGGAACTACTTTAGTAGTAGTAAATTCGGTTTGTGGTTGTGCTGCTGCCAATGCAAGGCCAGCCGCAGCCATGTCTTTACAAAATGATAAAACACCTGATCAAATAGTCACTGTTTTTGCTGGGGTCGATAAAGAAGCGGTAGATGCTGCAAGAGCGCACATGATTCCTTTTCCGCCTAGCTCACCCTGCATGGCCTTGTTTAAAAATGGAGAATTAGTTCATATGCTTGAACGACATCATATAGAGGGGCGTCCTGCAGATATGATATCTGATAATTTAAAAGACGCATACAACGAAGTTTGTTAAAATTTACGCCCGCCCCAGCGGGCTTTTTTATGAAACCTATTTTTTATATCTTAAGCTATCCTTTTACTATATTATTTTATTTAATATTTGGTTTTTTTCTGTTTATTTTTCATGGAATTCAGTGGGTCTGTTTTAATTTTATAGGATATCAAGCTCATAAAAAAAGTGTGGATATCTTAAACTTATTTATTTTACTTTGTTTAAAGATCTTGGGTACGTCGTTTGAATTTAAAGTACCTAGAAATATCCCCAAAAACATTCCTATTATAATCGTATCCAATCACCAAAGTTTATGGGATATTCCACCCATTATTTGGTTTTTACGTAAACTTCATCCTAAATTTGTTTCTAAATTTGAGTTAGGAAAAGGAATTCCATCGGTGTCTTTTAATCTAAGGCACGGTGGATCCATACTCATAAAACGCAAAAACGCCAAACAAGCCCTTTCTGAAATGATTAAATTTTCAGACTACCTCAATAGAAACAATAGGAGTGGCGTAATATTTCCAGAGGGGACAAGAAGTCGAACTGGAGATACAAAACGATTTCATAGAAAAGGACTAGAACTATTATTCAAAAAAATACCACAAGCACAAGTACTGCCATTAACGATAAATCACTCCTGGAAATTACAGCGTTACGGTATGTTTCCGATGCCAATAGGGGTAAAAATAAAATACACCCTACACCCTTTGTTGAAGGTCTCAGATTTTGATGTAGACTCTCTAATCGATAAGATAGAATTGCAAATTAAATCAGATATTTTACCCAAATGAATGAAACTAAAGTAATTAATCGGGTTATCAAATTTGTTAAAAAAGAATTACAAAATTCAGAGGGAGGTCACGATTGGTTTCATATTGAACGGGTTTATAAAAATGCCTTGTTGATCTCGAAAACTGAAAAAGTCGATCTATTTGTTGTTTCTTTAGGGGCGCTTCTTCACGATATTGCTGATGCTAAATTTCATCACGGAGACGAAACGATAGGGCCAAAAATAGCAAAAGATTTTTTAATATCAGAAGGGGTTTCAGAGGAGATAATTGAACAAATTGTTGCGATTATAGAGAATGTTTCGTTCAAAGGAGGGAATAAACAACAAACTTATTTTTCAAATGAACTGAATGTAGTGCAAGATGCTGACAGACTTGATGCTATGGGTGCAATAGGTATCGCACGTTGTTTTAATTATGGGGGGTTTAAAAATCGAAAACTGTATGATCCTAAAGTCAAGCCAAATCTAAAAATGACTCCAAAAGAATATAAAAATTCCAAAGCTCCAACCCTTAACCATTTTTACGAGAAATTACTTTTACTTAAAGACAAAATGAATACAAAAACAGGAAAGAAAATTGCTCAAAATCGGCATCACTATATGGAACAATTTTTAAAGCAATTCTATAAAGAATGTGATGGTAAAATTTAATTGTTATCCTGGAAAATCAGCCTTTCTTTTTTCTAAAAAAGCAGTAGTTCCTTCACGAAAATCTGCGGTTCCAAAACATTTCCCAAATTGACGTATCTCCTCATCATATCCGTTCTGACCTTCCATATAACCTGAATTAACTGCTATAATTGCAGAAGCGATAGCAACCGAAGAGTTTCTCATTATTTTTGAAGCAATTTTACGAGACACTACTAATAAATCCTCCTGGCTTGTAACATGATTTACCAATCCGTAATTACATGCGGTTGAAGCATCAATCATCCCCGCTGTCATGATCATTTCCATTGCTCGTCCCTTTCCCACTAGCTGTGGTAAGCGTTGGGTTCCCCCATATCCAGGAATCACTCCCAATGATACTTCTGGAAGGCCCATTTTGGCATGATCACAAGCCACTCTAAAATGAGCCGCCATAGCTAATTCTAAACCTCCTCCAAGCGCAAACCCATTGATTGCAGCAATAACTGGAGTGCTTAGGTTCGCTATAAAATCAAATAGTAAAGCCTGTCCCTCTGAAGCTAAATTTTCTGCTTCTGAGACTGAGAAATGTGCAAATTCACTAATGTCAGCTCCAGCGACAAAAGCCTTTTCCCCACTACCGGTAATAATAATAACTTTCGTGCCACTGTCTCCCTCTGCATTTTTAAAAGCTAAATGTAGTTCCTGAGTGGTTTCCTTATTTAAAGCATTGAGTTTTGTTGGCCTATTGATAGTTATTGTTGTTATGTGGTCAGAAGTTTCTGATAGAATGTTATTGAATTTCATATGATAATGTTTAATCTTAATTTTATTAGAGTACAATACAAATTTACAAAACACCTATTTATTCGAGTGGAATTTTTACGGTAAAGGTGACTCCTTCATTAATATTTTCTGTAAAATTTATATCTCCTCCGTAGGTTTCTACAATCTTTTTTACCATAGCCAGACCTAAACCCATTCCACTTGTTTTTGTTGTGAATTTAGGCTCAAAAACTAAGGCTTTATTCTCGTCTTTTATTCCTATTCCGTTGTCCATAACTGAAATCAAGGCAAAATAATTTTCTTTATAAACATTCACTTTAATATTCGGATTTTCAGGCTGGCTCTCGCTTATTGCTTGAATACTATTTTTTATTAAATTAGTGATCACTCTTATTAGTTGCGTCCTGTCAAATTTAATAGTGATTACCTCGTTTTCTGAATTGAAAAAAATATAGTCCTCGTTGAAAATATCCAACGCAAGTTTTGTAATCTTTACAATATTGATGGTCTCATCTTGTTGTGCGGGCATTTTTGCATAGGTTGAAAAAGCTGATGCGATAGAACTCATCGTATCAATTTGTTGTATTAGACTATGACTGTACTCCTTCATTTTATTTAGGATGTCTGGATCTGAAGGATCAAATTTTCGTTCAAAACTCTGAACAGTCAATCGCATCGGTGTTAACGGATTTTTTATTTCGTGCGCTACTTGTTTTGCCATCTCTCGCCAGGCTGCTTCGCGTTCGTTTGAAGCCAATTGAGCGGCACTTTTTTCAAGTTCATCAATCATTTCGTTATAAGCCTCTACTAAAGTTGAAACCTCTTGAGACTGAAGCGGAATTAATATCTTTTTATTTCGTTTGTCCAGCCTTGTCTCCTTTATAGTATTTGAAATTGAATTAAGAGATCGGGTAATATATGTAGATAAAAAATAAGCTAAAACAATAGCAAATAATAACATCAATATATAAGCAAATCCAAGACGCCATAAATATTCTTTTAACTCATAATTTAAAAAATCATCATCTTCAAAATAGGGTAAATTTAATATAGCAATGGGTTTATATTGATGATCTGTTATGTACGAAAAAGAAGATTGGTATTCGAATTTATTTTCTATAAATTTCTCAATATAATGCTTATCGGACGAATTTTTTAAACCTACTAGAACTTGATTTGAAATGTTAACGTAAAGTGTGTCTTCAGTAAAGGAAGGTTTTGAAGAAATTAGGATATTACCTTCTAGATCGTATAAAAAGAGATCAATTTTATGAATGTCTTTAATCTCATAAATTTTATTTTTAAAAATTAACGGGATCTTATCTGTCTCAACCGCGTAAGAAGTATTTTTGATGACATAGTCGATATTTTCTCGTATGGCTGTCTCTTTTCTAATAAGCCGTTCTCGATGATAATCATTCGTATTTTCACGATATTGAAATACCGTTACTACCACAATAAGGACTGATGCTCCTATTACTAAGAGTATCATCGATAAAAATATACGAGACCTTAAGGATCTATTTAAAAAACTCATTTATTTTATTTACTATATTTTTCAATTATCAAGCCAAAACAAAAGATGTAATTAGTGGTCTAGTCTACCAACAAATAATTTAAGTTTAAAAAATTAAATAGGGCATTAAATTCTTTAATCTCGTTGGCCACCAGAGTGTTAAAATTTTCTAATTGCAAATTTATTAAATATATGGAATTTTATATCTTTAAAATAATTTGTTGCTACAGTCTATAAACTAAACATCATAATCAACAGATTCGATTACGCCTAAGTCTTTATTCTCGTATGGAATTTCACCTAGGATATATTCAATAGCTTCAATTCTTGCCTTTGTTTTTTTATTCGCTTTAATAACCTTCCAAGGAGCTAATGAAGTGTTCGTTTTTAAAAACATGTTATCCTTATAATCTGTATAATCGTCCCAAAGCTCTAATGCTTTTTGATCGATCGCACTAAATTTCCATTTCTTGATAGGGCTTCCTATGATGTCTTTAAATCGTTTTTCTTGTTCATTTTTAGAAATCGAAAAGTATAATTTTATTAAACGAATTCCTGATTCAGTAATCATTCTTTCGTAATCATTTACTTGATTCATAAATATTTCATATTCCTCTTGAGTACAAAATTTATTTACCGGTTCTACAATTGCTCTGTTATACCAACTTCTATCAAAAAAAACCATCGTTCCTTTCCTCGGTAATAAATTGGTGTAGCGCTGAAAATACCATTGTCCCCTTTCTTCATCTGTTGGTTTGGGTAAAGCGACTACTTTAAATTCCCTTGGGTTTAAATGTTCGGTAACTCTGCGAATTGCACCTCCCTTCCCTGCTGCATCTCTCCCTTCATAAACAAAGACTATTTTTTCGTTATTTTTTTTAACCCACTTTTGAAGCTTTATCAATTCTTCCTGCAATTGCTTTAATCTATTTTCATAACGTATATACCTTAAAACTCTACTGATGTTGATCTTATCTTTTAACAACAACATCTTTAATCCTCTTTTTTTATTTAAAAGCTCGATATCTTTCCTTGTAAATTTATCCTTCATTTTTATCAATTTTTTTTGAGGTTCAGTGATAGGGTTTTACAATATTTGGATCTGGTAAAAGTGTTATTCCTGAATTGCCTTTAGCACCATAATCAAATCTTGAGAGGACGTGCCTTAAACTCTCTAATCGAGCTACTTTTTTATTATTTGTTTTAATAATTATCCAAGGACTAGAGGTAGTGTGGGTATGAGCAAACATTTGATCTTTGTATTGCGTATATAAGTCCCATTTATTTTGACCTTCCTCATCAACTGAACTGAACTTCCACTTTTTTAAAGGGCTTTCAATTCGAGATTTAAACCTTCTTAACTGCTCATCTTTGGTGACTGAAAACCAAAATTTAATTAATATAATTCCGTCTTCATGAAGCATCTGTTCAAACTCAGGGACTTGAATCATAAATTTTCTGTATTGTTCTTGGGTGCAAAAACCCATGACTGGCTCTACTACCGCTCTATTATACCAACTTCTGTCAAAAAAAACAAGCTCTCCTGGGTTGGGCATTTCTTTTATATATCTTCTAAAATACCATTGTCCTTGTTCTATTTCTGTAGGCTTCGCTAAGGCCACTACCCGTCTTGATCTAGGATTTAAATGTTGAGTCATTCTTCTGATTGCCCCCCCTTTTCCAGCTGCATCTCTACCTTCAAATATGATACAAACTCTCTTTTTATTTTTTGACACCCATTCTTGAAGGTTTACCAATTCAGATTGTAACTTATAGAGTTGATCTTCGTATTCTAAATTGTATAAAATTTTCTCTAACTTAGAAGATGAGCTAGTGGACTTAATTAATTCTAAGAATTGTTTTTTGGTAATATCCCCGTTTTCAAGAGATTTAAAATTTTCGGTCGTTAACATATACTATTCTTCTCGATTGTAAATGTCTGAATTTTTTGACAAATAAAATCTTAGATAGCTTTTTTATTTAAAAAAGTACTTGAAGAACAATAAATGAATATTGCTTTTTTATTTTTACTATCTTTAACATTACTCCCCAATTGTAACTAATCGACTATGTTAAAAAGAATTAAACTAGAAAATCTACTCTTTCTAGACATTGAAACGGTTCCTTTATTTGCCATGTATTCTGAATTGGATAAAACTGCGAAACAACTCTGGGAACAAAAAACTAAGTATCAAAGAAAAGAGGAATTTACACCTGAAGAATTTTACGATAGGGCAGGTATTTGGGCAGAATTTGGAAAAATAGTCTGTATGTCGGTTGGATATTTTGTTTTTAAAGGAAATCTCCGAAATTTTAGGGTGAAATCTTTTTTTGGAGAAGAAAAAGATATTTTAAACAACTTTAAAAACTTACTAGAAACACACTTCAACAAACCTTATCATTTATTATGTGCTCATAATGGAAAGGAATTTGATTTTCCTTTTATCGCAAGAAGAATGATTGTCAACAGCATTGATATTCCTTTTAAACTAAATTTATTTGGAAAAAAACCATGGGAAGTTCCACATTTAGACACACTAGAGTTATGGAAATTTGGTGATTATAAAACCTATACTTCTTTAAAATTAATGACACATATTTTAGGGATTCCATCCCCAAAAGATGATATTGATGGTAGTGAGGTGCGGGATGTTTTTTATGTAAATCAAGATATTGATCGTATTATTAGATATTGTGAAAAAGACACGATAGCGGTTGCTCAAATTATATTGAGGCTTCGAAATGAAGAATTATTAATAGATGATGAAATCCTTACGGTTTAATGTCCTTTATCTTTAATTGCAAGCTAACAGTTCCGTTCCATTCATTTTCATCGATAGTGTATGCAGCCTTAAATAGTTTCTTATTTTCAATAAGTTCTATTTGCTTTCCCAATCCAAAACCAATCCCCACAATGTTCCCTTTTCCATGTTGGGTTGCCGTAAATCGTAGGTGTGTTTTATCTTCTCCTACTTGTTTTCCATACCCTGTATCTCGTATATCCTCCGACATAAAAACAGGGGTCATATTTCCAGGGCCAAAAGGTGCAAACTGACTTAAAATTCTATAAAATTTTGGAGTGATATCCAAAAGACTAATTTGTGAATCGATACTAATTTCTGGTACGAGCAATTTTGGATCGATAGTTTCTTCAACTACCTTTTCAAACTGGGCTTTGAAGCCTTTATAGTTTTCTGGTTTCAGGGTTAACCCGGCAGCATATTTATGACCTCCGAATTGTTCTATATGTTCTGAGCATTTTTCCAACGCATTGTATACATCAAAACCTTTTACACTTCTAGCTGAAGCTGCTAGCATTTCACCGCTTTTTGTAAAAACCAAGGTCGGACGGTAATAGGTTTCTATAAGTCTAGAAGCAACAATACCTATCACTCCTTTATGCCAATTCTCATTGTAAACAACAGAGGTAAATCTATCTTGTTCCATATTTTTCTCTATTTGAGCAAGTGCTTCAACGGTAATTTGCTTGTCGGCATCTCGCCGATCGGTATTGTATGTATCGATATCAATGGCATATTTAGCTGCTAAATTAATATCGGTTTCGCATAATAATGTAACGGCATGATTTCCATGTTTCATTCTTCCAGCTGCATTAATTCGAGGAGCGATAATGAACACGACATCGGTTATGGTTAGTTTTTCTTTTTTTACTTGCTTTAAAATAGCTTCAAATCCTGGACGGGGATTTTTATTGATAACTTTTAAACCATGATAAGCGAGTGTTCTATTCTCTCCTACTATGGGTACAATATCTGCTCCAATGGCGGTTACTACTAAATCTAAATACAGTACTAAATCTTCAATGGTTTCTCCTTTTTTGGATGCCAGAGCTTGTATAAGTTTAAAACCTACTCCACAACCACATAATTCTTTGAAGGGGTACTCACAATCATCTTGTTTAGGATCCAAAACTGCCTTAGCTTTCGGAATTTCAGCTCCCGGCCTATGATGATCACAAATAATAAAATCGATTCCTTTTTTGGAGGCATACGTTACTTTATCGATGGCTTTAATACCGCAGTCCAAAGCAATGATTAAACTAAAATTATTGTCTTCAGCAAAATCAATTCCTTTATAAGAGATGCCATAACCTTCCTCGTATCTATCTGGAATGTAGGTGGCAACATTCGGATAAAAAGACAACAAATAAGAAGATAATAAAGCAACACTCGTAGTGCCATCTACATCGTAATCTCCATAGATTAAAATATTTTCTTGATGTTCGACCGCTTCTTCAATTCTGGTGACTGCTTTTTTCATATCCTTCATTAAAAAAGGATCATGTAAGTCATTTAAATCGGGCCTAAAAAAGTTTTTAGCTTCTTCAAAAGTCTCAATTCCCCGTTGTGCTAATAAAAAAGAAGTAGTCGAATCTACAGCTAATTCATTAGATAGACGGGCAACAGTATCTGGATCTGGTTTTGGTTTTATCGTCCAGCGCATAAAGGAAATGAATTAAGATTAATCTCATTAAAGGGAAGTTATAGGTAAATGTAACTAGAAAAATACAAATCTCTGTGTGATTTTTGGAAATTTATAATTACGTTCTAAAAACCCTTTCTAACTAAAGCCTTGTCATTCAACTTAATCCTCCAACGACAATCACAATTTCTCCTTTAGGAGGTTTTTTAGTGTAGTAATTCAATACCTCTTCTGCGGTACCTCGTATCGTTTCTTCATGAATTTTAGAGATCTCTCTTGATACGGAAAGGGGTCTTTCTGCACCAAAATATTCAACAAAATGATGGAGGGTTTTGATTAGCTTGTGAGGAGATTCGTAAAAAATCATGGTGCTTTCTACTTTAGCTAGCAATTTTAATCGTGTTTGGCGTCCTTTTTTTGGTGGTAAAAATCCTTCAAAATTAAACTTGTTGTTGGGCAGCCCACTATTTACTAATGCAGGGACAAAAGCAGTCGCTCCCGGCAGACAATCTACCTCAATACCTGCTTCAACGCATGCGCGGGTAAGCAAAAACCCAGGGTCGCTAATCGCAGGAGTTCCGGCATCGCTTATTAAAGCAACCGTAGCGCCTGCTTGAATTCGCTCTACAATTCCAGAAACGGTTTTATGTTCATTGTGCATATGGTGAGGTTGCATGGGGGTTGCAATCTCGTAATGTTTTAGGAGTTTTCCACTTGTTCGAGTATCTTCTGCTAATATGAAGTCTACTTTATTTAAAACTTCAATCGCTCTAAAAGTAATGTCTTTTAGATTTCCTATTGGCGTTGGGACGATATAAAGCTTCTTCATTTCTAGTTGAAACTTTTTTCAATAATCAACAAAAAACGATCGACATAGGTTTCCTTTTCAGCCCAATTATAGTCTAACCTTACTTTGCTTTGTATAAAGATCTGAACCTCCTCAAAAGTGTCCATCGAATTAATTTGAGATAACACTTTTAAGTAATCGTCTGTACTATTATTAAATAACTGTTTTATAAAAGCTATTCGATCATTTAGACCAATTTGAAGACCTGAATTGATGTTGTCATTAATCGACTTTGGTTTTTCCTCAACTTCCATCTTTTGCTTTCTTTCAAAAACAGGGTTTTCTGTGTAAGATGCGGCAAATTCCTCTAAATCATTTTTAGAGGTTTCTTTTGATGGAATAATTTCTTTTAATAATTCTTCAATGGCTTCCTCGTTTTCATTGGGCATATTGGCAACAATATCTTTAATTTTTTCAGTCAAGGGTTCTACCAGTTCTTCCTCGTGAGGGTTTTGTGGTACTGGATCTGGTTCTTTAAACCAATTTTGTTCTCTATATGTTTTCGAGTCTGTTGCGGTTCTTTCTGGTTTTTCAAATTCAGTTTCAACACTGGATTCTAAGAATTCTAAAATCGTTAGCTTTTCATAAAGCTGCAACAATGCGTTTTTTAATTTGGAAATATCGATCTCATTTTCTGAGCTAACAATCCCCTGAGCTATTGCATTTATTTGGGAAAGGACTTTCTTCTTCATAACTTATAAAAATAAAGCAAATGTTCTATTTTGTTTTTATAAATTTACACAACCTTTATGTAAACGTCAAAGAATTTAGTTTTAGTTTAAAATAATTTTATGTTTCTCGAAAATACCGTTAATCAAAAAGAAAAATTTGGATGGATTGAAGTAATAGCTGGCTCAATGTTTTCGGGTAAAACAGAGGAACTAATAAGACGTTTAAAGCGCGCAAAGTTTGCTAAGCAAAAAGTTGAAATTTTTAAACCTGCTATCGATACGCGTTATGACGACAAAAGGGTAATGTCTCATGATAGTAACGAAATTCAATCTACCCCCGTTCCAGCAGCAGCTAATATCCCTATTTTAGCCGATAATTGCGATGTAGTTGGGATAGATGAAGCTCAATTTTTTGATGATGAAATCGTTAAAGTTTGTAATGATCTCGCCAACAGAGGCGTTCGGGTAATTGTTGCAGGACTGGACATGGATTTTAAGGGGAACCCTTTTGGGCCTATGCCAGCTCTCATGGCAACCGCTGAATATGTCACAAAAGTTCATGCAGTTTGTACACGTACTGGAAATCTTGCAAATTATAGTTACCGGAAGGCTAAGAGTGATGAATTAGTTTTGTTGGGTGAAGTGGACGAATATGAACCTTTAAGCAGGTCCGCTTATTATAAATTAATGTTACGAGAAAAGGTTCGAAATATCAATGTTAAAGATGCTGAAGATATTTCTAAAAAAAAGGAAGCCTAAGGGATGCCAAAAACTACCGAAACAGTTTTAGAAATAAATCTTACCGCCCTAGGTAACAACTACTGTTATTTGAAATCTAAATTAAATAATGACACAAAATTATTAGGGGTTGTAAAAGCATTTGCTTACGGAAGTGACGCCATTGTGATTGCGAAAGAATTAGAAATTTTAGGGATTGATTATTTTGCAGTTGCCTATGTGAGTGAAGGAGTAAGATTGCGAAATGCAGGGATCAAAACTCCTATACTGGTACTACATCCTCAGCTTGAAAATTTTGAAACACTCATCGACCGATGCCTAGAACCAAGTTTATATAGCGAAAGAGCTCTAAACCATTTTATAAAAATTGCCACAGAAAAAAAACAATCTAACTATCCTGTTCATATAAAATTTAATACGGGATTAAATCGATTGGGATTTAATGAACCTGAAACGCCTAAAGTTATCTCTCTTTTAAATACTACAACAGCTATAAAAATTACCTCCGTATTCTCTCACCTAGCAGCAAGTGAAGATTTAGATGAAAAGAATTTTTCAGAGGCTCAAATCAATTTATTTTCGTCCATTTCTGAAAGTTTATCTTCGAAACTTGACTCGCAACCTATATTACATATGTGTAACACGTCTGGGTTATTAAATTTCCCCAAGGCACAATTTGATATGGTCAGGTGTGGCATAGGCTTGTATGGCTTTAGTAATATTATAGAAGAGCAGAAAAACTTTACTCCAATCGCCACCCTAAAAACTGTTATATCTCAAATTCATCATATTAACGTTGGTGAAAGTGTTGGATACAATAGGTCTTTTAAAAGTGCCAGCCCTATAATTGCTGCCACATTACCCATTGGACATGCTGATGGTATCAGCAGGTCTTATGGTAATGGAAAAGGATGGGTGTGGGTTCATGGCAAAAAAGCTCCTATTATTGGGAATGTTTGTATGGATATGTTAATGATAGAGATTACTAACATCGATTGCGAAGAAGGAGACGAAGTAATTGTATTTGGAGCAGAAAATAATTTAGAAATCCTTACAGATAGTATCAACTCCATTTCGTACGAATTATTAACGGCTATCTCACAAAGAGTAAAACGAGTTATAACTAGAAAATAACCGTTGAGTTAAATCTTTTTTTTCACTATTAAAAAATTTTAGGCGTCAATGCCTTATTTTTGTTAATACATAAACTAAAGGATCAAACTTTCAAGTAAACACCTATATGAAATTAGCAGTTGTTGGAGCTACCGGAATGGTAGGAACCATTATAATAAAATTATTAGAGGAGCGAAAGTTTCCAATTTCTGAACTAGTAGTTGTTGCCTCAAAAAATTCTATCGGAAACTCGATTCGTTATCAGGATCGTACTATCAAAATAATTGGATTGGAAGAGGCGGTTTTAAAAAAGCCTGAAATTGCTATATTCTCTGCTGGAAGTCCCGTCTCTTTAGAATGGGCTCCTAAGTTTGCCGAGTCAGGAACTGTGGTGATTGATAATTCTTCTGCCTGGAGAATGGATGTAACAAAAAAATTAATAGTCCCAGAAATTAATGCCTCCGTTCTAACCAAAGAGGACAAAATTATTGCCAACCCAAACTGCTCCACGATTCAATTAGTAATGGCATTAGCTCCGTTACATCATAAATATAAAATGAAACGTGTAATTGTTTCTACCTATCAATCTGTTTCTGGAACGGGTGTTAAGGCTGTTAAACAATTAGAAAACGAAATTAAAGGTGTAAAAACCGAAATGGCATACCCCTATCCAATACATAAAAATGCATTGCCTCATTGTGATGACTTTGAAGAGAATGGCTATACTAAAGAAGAAATGAAATTGGCTCGTGAACCTCAAAAAATACTAGACGATCAATCATTTGCAATTTCGGCAACTGCGGTCCGAATTCCTACTGCCGGAGGACATAGTGAATCGGTAAATGTTGAGTTTGAAAAAAGTTTTGAACTTAGTTCAATTAGAAAAATACTACACGAAGCCCCCGGGATTACCGTTCAAGATAATCCCGTTACCAATACCTACCCCATGCCTATTTATGCGCATGATAAAGATGATGTTTTTGTGGGGCGAATAAGAAAAGATGAAAGTCAAGAAAACACGTTAAATATGTGGATTGTTAGTGATAATTTAAGAAAAGGTGCGGCAACCAACGCCATTCAAATTGCTGAATATGTTTTAAATAAATTTATGGCATAATATTTAACCTAATTATGAAGTATCGCTAATGAAATAATTAATTGTATGGTGAACATACTATTTCAAAAAGCAAAAGTCAATGAATAAAAAAAATGAAGCTTCGATTGAGGTTATTAATATTTACCACTCCTTACTAAGTTTAAAAGATAAAAGTTTAAAAACAAAAGAGGAGGCTAATTACTTTAGCTCTCAAATTAATAAGTTGAGAGATTTGGGGGGTGTTCCGTTTGAAATATTTCAAGAAATACGTTCAAATTGTAAAGAAATTTTTTATTCCATAAAAACTTTATCTGAAAATGAAATATTAAATGTCTCCGATATTAAAATTACTGAAAAACTTAATTTATTAAGATTTTATTCTGGCATTCCTTTTAGTAAAAAATTTGCTGATGAATTACACGTAAAGCCAGGCTTTGCGAATACATCAATATTAATGAACAAGATAATGTTTAATGATGGAGTCAGAAGAGAACGAATGCAGGCCGAATTTATAACGGCATCTCCAAATCCATGGGAAGTTTTTAATAACAGATTTGGTATAGGCTATGAACATCTCGTGACAAAAGAATATGTAGGTGCAAATTTAAAATCGAATGCCAAAATTGTTTTTTTAGGAAGTGGCCCTGCACCAATAACCCTTATATTATTTTGGAAATTGTTTGGCGTAAAAAGTATTGGAGTTGAGATAAATTCAGAGACTGCAGACATATCCAGAAAATTAATTAACAGCCTCGATTTAAATGATCAGATAACCATAATTACAGGAGATCATTTTTCTAAAACTATTGTTGAAGAATGTGACCATCTAATTATTGCGTCTGATGCCGAACCTAAAGAAGAAATTTTTAATCAATTGGCAGAAACTCTGCCTAATGGTAAAACCTTATCATATCGACTTGTTGAGCCTAAGAATGATAATCAAACAACCCTTGCGACTATAGTATTAAACAAAGAACAAGAATTTATTCTTCACCCATCATTCCAACAATATCGTTATGAGCCACCATCCAAAAATGTCTTGAATACGATCATATTTATTAGAAAACAAGAAGAATTATAGCGTTTATAAAAAACTAAAAATAGCGGCTATAGTAAGGTCTTGATGGCCAGGCGTTTTTTTACACCTTTAATCTAAATTAATAGATATTTAATATTCTGTAAAAAACTCCTTTAAAATTAAATTGATCATTTTTTACTTTTCCTAATAGGCAACGGCCTATTGGAGCTGCTGGAGCTACACCAAGGTAAATAGTGTCATGAACCTGTAGTTTGCCTACCGATATACTTATAAAAAAATTCGCTTGGTTAGTTTCGATAATGCTTCCCAAACGAATTGTTTCTGAGGTGTCACTAATATTGACTTTATCTAGTTGGCGAATCACTTTTTCAATTTCATTTAATTGCTTACCGGCATTTTCGCGTTCAATTTGCAACATAGCACGTCCCGTGTGGTGCTTATCGCCACTAGTACTTTTAGATTCGTCCTTTAAGGAAGTTTCGATATCTGATATGGTATTTAAAATACTCCTGTGACGACTTTTAATTAAGTCATTACATTGCTGTTGTAATTCAAATTTTAATTCTTGAATCGTCATCTTTTTACTATTGAACACTATACGGTTATTAAATAAAAACTCCGAACATTAAGTTCGGAGTTTAGTTTTATTCTTCCTCTTCTATTTCACTCATTTCAAAGCTATCCATAAAGGCGGTTGTAAAGTTACCCTCTATGAAATCGGGGTGATCCATCAATTGCCTATGAAAGGGGATGGTCGTTTTAATTCCCTCTATAACAAACTCATCCAATGCCCTGCGCATTTTACTAATGGCTTCTTCACGCGTTTGTGCCGTAGTAATTAATTTTGCAATCATGGAGTCATAATTTGGAGGTATTGTATATCCTGCATAAACATGCGTGTCTAAGCGAACCCCATGACCTCCTGGTGAGTGTAGTTCTGTAATTTTACCAGGGTGAGGTCTAAAATCGTTGAAAGGATCTTCAGCATTGATTCGACACTCAATAGAATGGAGTTTAGGAAAATAGTTTACCCCCATAATAGGAATGCCGGCTGCAACTTTTATTTGTTCTCTTATTAAATCAAAATCAATGATTACTTGTTCTGTAATTGGATGCTCAACTTGGATCCGTGTGTTCATTTCCATGAAATAAAAATTTCGATGTTTATCAACTAAAAATTCAACGGTTCCTGCTCCCTCATATTTTATATACTCAGCAGCTCTTACGGCGGCAAGTCCCATTTCTTCCCGAAGTTTATCTGTCATGAATGGACTTGGCGTTTCTTCGGTTAACTTCTGGTGACGTCTTTGTATAGAGCAATCTCTTTCGCTTAAATGACAAGCGTTTCCTTTACTATCGCCGATAATCTGTATTTCGATATGGCGAGGTTCTTCGATAAGTTTTTCCATGTACATATCGTCATTCCCAAAAGCAGCTTTACTTTCTGCTCTCGCAGATTTCCAGGCATTTTCAAGATCCTCTTCATTCCAAACAGCTCGCATTCCCTTGCCACCACCACCGGCACTTGCTTTAAGCATCACAGGATACCCTGTTTCTTTAGCTACTTTTACACATGTTTTAAAATCTGGAATAATGCCTTCGCTACCGGGAACGCATGGCACACCAGCCTCAATCATAGTGGTTTTAGCCATGGCTTTGTCACCCATACGATTAATCATATCTTCAGAAGCGCCAATAAACTTAATATTGTGTTCTTCACATAATTTAGAAAATTTAGCATTTTCGGAAAGAAAGCCATAGCCAGGGTGAATCGCATCAGCGTTTGTAATTTCAGCTGCAGCTATTATATTGGGTATTTTTAAATAACTTTCGTTACTTGGTGCGGGGCCAATACAAACAGCTTCATCAGCAAATCTAACATGGAGACTTTCAGCATCCGCAGTAGAATAAACTGCTACAGACTTTATCCCCATTTCTCTACAAGTACGAATTACTCTTAATGCTATTTCTCCTCTATTGGCAATTAGTATTTTTTTGAACATAATTTCAATAAATTTCAATGCGCCAAAATCATATTAATAAACAATGGATAATGATTTTGACTATTTTAGATTTAATTAATTAAGATGGGTCTACCAAAAATAATGGTTGGTCAAACTCTACTGGTGTAGCATCATCGACTAAAAACTTGACAATTTTTCCAGAAACCTCACTTTCAATTTCATTGAAAAGTTTCATGGCCTCTATTATACATAAAACGTCACCTTCTTTGACACTGTCTCCAACCTCAACAAAGGCGGGTTGGTCTGGTGATGATTTTCTATAAAAAGTACCAATTATGGGTGATTTTACCGTTATGTAATTTGCGTCTTCTGTTTCTGGAAGCCCTTCCATTAAGGGTTCGGAAGTAGCTTGAGGTGCCGCTACTGGTACTGGGGCAACTTGAGGTGCCAGGGCAGGCATTTGTTGAATGTAAGTCGTGTCAGCTTTTGCTTGTTCATCAACTGTTTTGATCGTGATCTTTACATCATTCATTTCAAGTTTTACTTCTGTAGCTCCAGATTTTGCTACAAACTTGATTAAATTTTGAATCTCTTTTAAATTCATGGTTTCAGTTTTAGTTGTTCTATTTATTAGGAGTCATATGCCCAGGTAAGGTACATAGCTCCCCAGGTAAATCCACCTCCGAAGGCGGCAAATACTAATTTATCCCCTTTTTTAAGTTTTTTCTCATAATCCCAAAGACATAAAGGTAAGGTTGCGGAAGTCGTATTCCCATATTTGTGAATATTTTTCATCACCTTATCCTCGGCTAACTCCATTCTATTTGAAGTAGCGTCTATAATTCTGTTATTTGCTTGATGAGGCACCAGCCATTGAATATCGTCTCCGGTTAACTGGTTTCTTTCCAATATTTTCTCGGAAACATCAGCCATTCGAGTAACAGCAAATTTAAATACTGTTTTTCCATCCTGAAACACAGTATGTTGATTATTTTCTACTGTTTCTGTTGAAGCTGGAAGCAAAGAGCCTCCCGCATCAATTTTTAAGGACTCTCTTCCAGAACCATCTGTTCTTAAAAGTTCGTCTTGTACGCCCAGTCCTTCGTAATTTGGCTCGAAAAGAGCTGCTCCTGCCCCATCTCCAAAAATGATACAGGTTGTACGATCTTTATAATCAATTATCGAAGACATTTTATCGGCTCCTATTAAAAGCACTTTTTTGTAACGTCCCGACTCAATATACTTGGCAGCTACAGACATTCCAAATAAAAAACTAGAACAAGCGGCCATTAAATCGTATGAGAAAGCATTTTCTGCTCCAATTTGAGTTGCAACATAAGATCCGGTTACTGCAACTGGCATATCAGGCGTAGCAGTTGCCATAACAATCATATCTATTTCCTTGGGGTCGGTATTATTTTTTTTAAGGAGGTCCTTTGCAGCTTGTATGGCAAGAAACGATGTTCCCTTGTCTTTATCTTTTAATATTCTGCGTTCTTTTATACCAGTTCTAGCAGTAATCCACTCATCATTGGTATCTACCATCGTTTCCAAAATTTGATTGGACAAAACGTAATCTGGGACGTAGCCTCCTACAGCTGTAATTGCTGCTGTGATTTTACTCATATTTTTGAATTAATTTATCAAAAAGAGGCAAAATTCCTCTAAATCGGTCGAAAATTACTAAAAAATAGTCAAAAACAAGAAAAAAACGCTTAATTTTTATCTGATTTTAAAATTTATAAAAAATGATTACCATAAAAAAACGCTCACATTAATGTGAGCGTTTTTTTATGGATGTTTTTTCGCACTAAGCTACTTCTTCAACGGAGTCAATAACTACTTGACCGCGGTAATATAACTTTCCTTCATGCCAGTGTGCTCGGTGGTATAAATGAGACTCTCCTGTTGTAGGATCTGTGGCTATTTGTGGTGTAGTTGCTTTGTAATGCGTTCTTCTTTTATCTCTTCTAGTTTTGGAGATTTTTCTTTTTGGATGTGCCATTACTTTTTTATTTGTCTGTTAATAAATTTTTTAATTTGTCCCATCTTGGGTCTGTATTTTCATCTTTCGCATCGGGTTTATCACCTTCAGTCGTTGGACGCAACTCTTCAAGTTTATTTAGAATGTCAGATTTTAAAGTCCCAGCTTCGATTCCTGGATGGATTCTCTTTGTTGGAACTGCCAATACAATTGATTCATAGACGTATTGCTGAATATTAAATTCATAACTTCCATGAGGTATTATAATTAACTCTTCATTTTCATCATTAAATTCGTCACCAAATTTCACGATAAAATCAAATGATCCTGTGACGTCTTGGTTGTAAGGCTCATTAGTTACATCACAATTTACGTTTACATATCCTTTAAAGGCTAACGTAAACTCCAACATGGTATTTTTTTTAATTAGCAGTACATCAAGATCAATTTCTGAATTATTAAAATCTTCATACTCAAAATACTCAAAGAACGTTTTGTTTATTTTAAAGTCAAACGAGTGCTTTCCTAATTTTAACCCTATAAAAGGAATTATAAATTCTTTCAATTGCTTCATAATCACACCGCTGTTATACACAACTAACTTTTCAATAACGCGGCTGCAAAGATAAAAAAATAATTATACTGCATATCTTTTTTAGCAAATCTTTTTTGGTATTTAATTTTTAAAGCACATTACGCTTAAGAACAAAATAGAATTTGAAGCGAATTATTGTTTTTTCTTATAAAATGGCTTCTTATGAGTTGACGTTTTTAAAGGATTATTGGAAAGTGTTTCGTGTTCTTCTCTTTGCTTAAATATGTCGATGGCGTTAAAAACAGCTGCCTTAAAAGAAGCGTTGTCTGCTATATTTTTTCCTGCAATGTCAAAGGCAGTACCGTGATCTGGAGAGGTCCTGACTTTATTTAATCCTGCGGTATAATTTACACCTTTCCCGAAGGATAGCGTCTTGAAAGGTACAAGGCCTTGATCGTGATAGGAGGCTATGATAGCGTCAAAATTCTCATAATTTCCGGTTCCAAAAAAACTATCTGCAGCATAAGGTCCGTAAACTAAAATTCCCTCATCAAAAAGATTTTTTAAAACGGGTCTTAATACCGTGTCGTCTTCGCTTCCGATGACACCATGATCTCCATTATGAGGATTAATCCCTAAAACAGCTATTTTGGGTTTTCGAATACCAAAATCCTTGGTCAAGCTATCCTCGATCGTTCTTATTTTTTTTTCTATTAAGTCTTTGGTAATTTTTTTGGAAACATCTTTAACCGCTACATGATCTGTTAACAATCCAACCCTTAACGAATCTTTAATCATCAACATTAAGCTTTCGCCCTCTAACTCCTTATTTAAAAAATCGGTATGGCCTGGAAAATTAAAGTCTTCTGATTGAATATTAGATTTGTTAATAGGAGCCGTCACCAATACATCTATTTTGTTATTTTTTAGTGCGGCTACCGATGCGTTTAAAGCCTTTATAGCATAAGAGCCTATTTTTGGGCTCTCTGTACCAAAATTTATAGTTACCGGCTCTTTCCAGCTATTAAAAACATTAATTTTTTTTTCTTGGATCGCTTCTAATTTGTCTATTCCAAATAAATTACAATCGATATGATAGTGTTTTTTAAAAAAATTCATGATTTCAAGAGACGCAAATATTACAGGCGTAAAAAAATCAAGAATTCTTGGGTCTTGTAATGTTTTTAAAACTATTTCACTGCCAATCCCATTTAAGTCTCCAATAGAAATCCCAACTACTATTTTATTTTGCTTATTCATTTAACCTAGATCCCTTTTTTTATCATTATTTTTGTTTTACAAATGTAACTAAATGTAATTATGTTTACAGGAATAATTGAATCAATGGGAGAAATTGTTTCCCTAACAAAAGAGGGAACCAATATTCATATTGAAGTAAAAAGTTCTATCACCCAAGAATTAAAAATAGACCAAAGTCTCGCACATAATGGTGTTTGTTTAACTGTTGTGAAAATTAACAACGAGAACTATGTAGTTACCGCCATAAAGGAAACACTAGACAAATCGAATATTGGAGATTTAAAAGTTGGGGATTTGGTAAATCTTGAGAGGTCCATGAAATTACAACAACGTTTAGACGGTCACATAGTGCAAGGACATGTAGATCAAACTGGAATATGTACTAGTGTATCAGAACTAGAAGGAAGCGCCTATTTTAGCTTTAAATACGAGGACGACTATAGTAATGTAACCATTGAAAAAGGATCAATTACAGTAAACGGAGTGAGCTTAACAGTAGTGAACTCTAAAAAAAATGAGTTTACTGTTGCTATTATTCCGTACACCATCCATCATACTAATTTTAAAGAATTTAATGTTGGTACTCGTGTAAATTTAGAATTTGATGTGGTTGGAAAGTATATTAAACGACTCACTCAGGGGTATTAACCTTTTCCTTTTAACTGGTATGTTTACGCTAATGCAATTTTTAAAGTATTCTAGGAACCTGTAAAGCTTTTAATTTGCTGTGTTCGATACTCAAAAATAGTTCTTAACTGTTTTTTTACAAAAAGCTTGTGGCCTAATTTACCGAGTAATCCATAGGGTAATTTATAACTAACAATATCAGTCATTTTACAATTATTAGCATCAACAGGCTCAAATAAATGCTCGTGGTGCC